>ENA-UOJM01000480-UOJM01000480.1-human-gut-metagenome-genome-assembly--contig:-P116-NODE-480-length-55407-cov-12.284615_pt1 | contig 55407 bp, 49 predicted proteins | sample MGYA00242349_ERZ723896 | MGnify/ENA metagenome assembly ERZ723896 | reverse complement strand
CCAGCGCGTTGCAGATGGCGGCAGCCACGTTGCTGCCGCCCTTGCGGCCCATGGCGGCGATGGCGGGCACGCCGTACTGCGTGCAAACCGCAAACAGCCGTTCCTTGCTTTCCACCACGTTCACAAAGCCGACGGGCACGGCGATGACCAGCGCGGGGCGCAGACCGCTTTCGATCTCGTCCGCAATCGTCAGCAGCGCCGTGGGGGCGTTGCCGACGGCCAGCACCGCGCCGGGGTACTCCCGCGCGGCCCTGTGCATGGCGGCGGCGGCCCGGGTCGAGCCCGCCGCTTTCGCAGCAGCGGCGACAGCGGGGTCGGCCATAAAGCAGAGTGCCTGCCCGCCCAATTTGGCCAGACCGGGCTTTGTGATGCCCGCCAGCGCCATGTTGGTGTCGGTGATGACCACTGCCCCGGCACGCATGGCCGCGACGCCCGCCGCCGCCGCGCCGGGTGTGAAGCGCAGGTTCTCGGCGTAGTCAAAATCCGCTGTCGTGTGAATAACGCGCTTGACCACGGCGGCGTTTTCGGGCGGAACCGCAAGCCCGCGCGCGGCCAGCTCCGCCGTGATAATGCCCATGCTCGTGCGCTCAATATCGGCGGGCAGATGATGCTGCGGTGTCATTTTTTCCCTCCTCTGGGGTTGTGCAGACCCATGGCCGCGTAGACGGCGTCCATGTCCAGCGCACTGCGCACGCCGTCGGCCAGCAGGTCCAGCTGCTGTGTGCGGTAGTCGGCCATCGCAAGCGGCGCGGCGGTCTCCGGCGCGATTCCCTTGCGGCGGCAGAGGTACGCGGCCAGCTGCTCCGTCAATTCGCCGCTGTCAAACAGGCCGTGCAGGTAGGTGCCGAACACGGCGTTTTGCACGCAGCCCTCCGGTGTGCCGTCGGCATAGCGGCAGAACGGAGCGCCGTTCACCGCGGTGCGACCCGTGTGAATTTCATATCCAGTCAGCGCAGCCCCGGCAAAGGGCGCGGCAGCCGTCGCCGTGACCTGTGCGCGGCGCTTTTCGGCGGTAAAGACCGTCCGCGTCGGCAGCAGACCCAGCCCGCGCAGCGTCTGCGGATGGCCGCTCTCGGTGCCCTGACTGTCGTCGAGCGTCTCGCCCAGCAGCTGATAGCCGCCGCAGACGCCCAGCACCGGCGTGCCGCCTGCTGCCAGCTTGAGCACAGCGGCCTCCAGCCCGGACTGGCGCAGCCACAGCAGGTCGTTCACCGTGTTTTTGGTGCCGGGCAGAATGACCAGATCCGGCGCGCCCAGCTCCCGCACGGACTGCACGTACCGCACACCCAAAAGCGGGTGCTGTTCCAGCGGCATAAAATCGGTAAAATTGGAAATATGCGGCAATCTCAAAACAGCTGCGTCCAGCGGCTTGACCGCGCTTTTGTTTTGCAGCCGCGGCGCAAGCGAGTCCTCGTCCTCGAGGTCCACCCGCAGGTACGGCACGACGCCCAACACCGGCAGCTGTGTTTTTTCCTCCAGCATTGCCAGCCCGGGGCGCAAAATTTCTACGTCTCCGCGGAATTTATTGATGATAAGCCCGCATATACGCGCGCGCTCGTCCGGCTCCAGCAGCGCCACCGTGCCGTACAGCTGCGCAAAGACGCCGCCGCGGTCAATGTCGCCCGCCAGCAGAACCGGCGCGTCCACGAGCTTTGCCAGCCCCATGTTGACAATGTCGTCCGCCTTGAGGTTGATCTCGGCGGGACTGCCCGCGCCCTCGATGACGATGATGTCAAATTCATCGGCAAGGCTGTCGTAGGCACGCAGAATATCGGGAATCAGCGACTTTTTGCGGCGGAAGTATTCCTTTGCGGGCATGTCGCCGCGGACCTCGCCGTTTACGATGACCTGGCTGCCCACATCGCTGCTCGGCTTGAGCAGGATCGGGTTCATCCGCACATCGGGCTCTACGCCCGCGGCCTGCGCCTGCACGACCTGTGCGCGGCCCATTTCGAGGCCGTCCCGGGTCACAAAGCTGTTCAGCGCCATGTTCTGGCTTTTGAACGGCGCGGTTTTGTAGCCGTCCTGCGCAAAAATGCGGCAGAGCGCCGCGCACAGCAGGCTTTTGCCCGCGCCGCTCATCGTGCCCTGCACCATGATGCACCCTGCCCGGCTCATGCCAGCACCTCCCGCATAATTTTCAACAGCTGTTCGTTTTCTTTTTGGGTGCGCACAGCGGTGCGGTACCACGTCTCGTCCAGCCCCGGGTAGTTGCCGCAGCCGCGCACCACCGCACCGTGACGGCGCAGCTTTGCCCCAAAGTCCGCCGGTGCGCGGAACAGCAGGTAGTTGGCCTGTCCGTCCACGACCCGCAGCCCCAGTGCCCGCAGTCCCGCAGCCAGCCTTGGGCGCTGGTCGGCAATGAGTGTGCGCACGCTGTCGGCATAGGCGGTCTCCTCCAGTGCGGCCAGCCCTGCGGCCTGTGCCAGACCGGACACGGCCCACGGCTGGCCCGCCGCGCGCATTTTGTCCAGCAGCGCCGTGTCACTGCACAGCGCATACCCCAGCCGCACCCCGGCCATAGCGTAGAGCTTAGTGAATGCCTTTAAGATTATAAGGTTCGGTGCATCGCGCAAAACTGTCTTAGCTGTCAGGGCATCCCGCGCGGCAAGGAAGTCGAGGAAGCACTCATCCACGACCAGCACCGCGCCGCAGTCGGCACAGCGGCGCAGCAGCTTTTGCACCATAGCGAGCGGCGTGACCTGCCCGGTGGGGTTGTTGGGCTGGCAGAGGAACACTGCATCGGTGCTGTCGTCGATGGCGTCTACAAAGCCGTCCGTCACGGCAAAGTCGTTTTCCTCCCGCAAAAGAAACCGCTGTACGTCACAATCCACCGTTTCCAGCGCAGCAGCGTACTCGGCAAAGGTCGGCGCGGGCAGCAATGCGCGCCGCGGGCGCAGGGCCAGTGCCAGGCGGTAGATCAGGTCCGCCGCACCGTTGCCGCACAAAATTTGCGCAGTATCCACACCCTCTGCCGCGGCCAGCTTAGTGCGCAGTGCCCGGCAGAGCGGGTCCGGGTAGCGATCCGCCATGGGCAGTGCCGCTGTGATGGCCGCCGCCACCCCCGTGGGCAGCCCCAGCGGGCTGACGTTGGCCGAAAAATCCAGCGCGTCCCGACCAAACTCGGCCCGATAGCCCGCCCAGTCGCCGCCGTGTACCAGTTTCATTCCGCATTCCCTCACAAGACAAGCATCAGCCGCACGGCCAGCCCCAGCACAAGAGCCAGCAGGCTCTCGGCGTACATCATGCGGTTGGCGCGCAGGATGTCCCGCGGCTCGATCTCCCGCAGCGGGTCGCCAATTGTCGGCTTATCGTAATATTCGCCAAAGTAATAGGCCGGGCCCGCCAGCTGCACGCCCAGTGCCCCGGCGCAGGCGCTCTCGGTCTGGGCGCTGTTGGGGCTGGCGTGGCGGCGGCGGTCCCGCCGCCAGATGTGCCACGCTCCGCGGGCGCTGTTGCCCGTCAGCGCCGCCGCAGCCACCCAGAGCAGCGCGGCCAGGCGGCTGGGCAACCAGTTGGCGGCATCGTCCAATTTGGCGGCACAGCGCCCGAAATAAAGACATTTTTCGTTTTTGTAGCCGAGCATGCTGTCCATCGTGTTGATGGCCTTGTAGGTCAGCGCCAGCGGTGCCCCGCCAAGGAGCATATACAAAAGCGGCGCAATGACGCCGTCGCTGGCGTTCTCGGCCACGGTCTCCACGGCGGCTCTGGTCACGCCCTCGGCGGTCAGGTTTTGCGTGTCACGGCCCACGATGCGGGCCACGGCCCTGCGGGCCGCGGGCAGGTCGCCTTTTGCCAGTTCTTTATACACATTGCGGCTCTCCTGTGCAAGACCCTTGGCTGCCAGCGCCTGGCCGCACCAGAGCATTTGCAGCGCCAGCCCCAGCGCCGGGTGGAGCCTTGCCGCGGCCCAGCAGGCAAGCCCGGTAACGGCCAGCGTGCCCAGCGGCAGCACCGCGGCCACCGCGGCCCCGCCGACCAGCTCGCCCCGCGGCGTTTTGGGCAGTGCGGTGCGCAGGTGCTTTTCCAGCGCCGAGATGCACCGGCCCATGAGCACCACCGGATGCGGCAGCCACGCCGGGTCGCCAAACAGAGCGTCCAGCAAAAAACCGCCCAGCACCGCCCAAAAAATCAGCATGTGCTCTCCTTCGTGTACTGCACGGTCTTGACCAAACGCAGCTCATGCCGCGACGCCCAATCGCGGGCGTCCAGCACATAGCCGCCCGCGTTGGGGCCGCACCACCGGTAATAGCTGCGGCGCGGCACGCCGTAGCGCTCCAGCGCGGCCATCTGGGTGCCGCCGTGGGCCAGGACCACCAGCATTTCCTCGCCGTCGGCCAGCGCCTTGTCCACCAGCGCCGCAAACGTGCGGCATACGCGCTCACTGAAATCATCCTTGCGCTCACCGTCGGGGCAGCTGCTCTCGCAGTTGGCGGCGACCCACGCCTGATAGTCGGGGTCGTGCTCCATCTCAATATAATTGCGGCCTTCAAAGCTGCCGAAGCACATCTCCTTCAGCCCATCCACGGGCACGAGCTCCGCGTCCGGGAACAGCACCTCCGCCGTCTGCCTTGTACGCTGCAGCGTGGAAATATAGACAACCTTCGGGTCAATATCAGCCCGGCGCAGCTGAGCCAGCCCCTCGGGCGAGAGCGGGATGTCCCGCTGACCCTGATAGCGCTTCTGGGCGTTGTACTCGGTCAGGCCGTGGCGCAGTAAATAAATCAGCATTTCGGAAGTTCTCCTTTCAAAATCGTCGGCAGACCGCAAAACATCTGCACAACGCAGTCCGCGCGCGCGGCCAGCAGACAGGCCAGACGGCCCGCCGCCTCCCGCGCGGCACGCGCGGCGGGGTCAATCGGCACAACGCCGCCGCCGACCTCCGCCGCGGTCACAACATCATAATCTGCCAGCTCGTCGGCCAGCCGGTTCAAATCGGCGGCGTCGGCGGCCAAATCCTGCACGTCGTACACCTGCCGCCCGCCGAGCTTTTGCGCAAAGGTGCGCTTGCCGCTGCAGAGCGGCCCTGTCACAAACACCATTTACAGCACCCCCAGCCATTGGCAGGCGGCCAGCGCCGCCAGCATCCAGATCTCGCACTTTTGCAGGAACCACCCGGCCAGATCACCGGTCACACCGCCAAACTGCTTTTTGGCAACAACGTAGTACCGCGCAAAAGTGCAGCCTGCGGCCAGCACCAGCGCCCAGCCGCCCAGTGCAGTCAGCCCCACGGCCAGCATGGCGCAGAGCACGGCCAGCACCTGCCGCACGCGGACGCGGTCCGCCGCCGTGGCAAAGGTGTGGGCAAGGCCGGTGTTTTTCGCCAGTGGGAACGCCGCCACGGCCAGCCCGGACAGCGCCCGCTCCCCCACCAGCGCCAGCGTCCAGAGCACGCCGACCCGCGGAGTGAACGCCACACAGCCGCACAGCGCAAAATACGCCGCAAAGTAGCTGCACAGCCGGATGACCGCGAACGCGCCGCAGTGAGGGTCCTTTAAAATTTCCAGCTTCTTCGCGGTATCGCCGTAGCTTGAAAGTGCGTCGCAGGTGTCGGCGTAGCCGTCCAGATGGATGCCGCCCGTGACCCAGACCGGCACAAGGCAGAACCCTGCCGCGCGGGCCGCCGCAGGCAGCGGCAGCACACCGCAGACGCACCACAGTGCGCCGCACACCACTCCCACCAGCGGGAAGGCGCAGAGCGCGTACCGCATATTTTTTTCGTTCCAGTCGAACTGCGGCATCGGCAGGGCCGAGAACATGGCGAACGCCACCGCAATCGTCTGTAAAGCTGTCACAGTCCTTCACTTCCTTTGTAATAGACGGGGATGCCGCAGACAACGCGCACCACGCGGTCTGCCCGCGCCGCCGCAGCGTTGTTGACGGCGGCCAGTGCGCGCAGATAGCGGTCCGTATCGTCCGCATAGTCTGCCCCACCGCTGAACACCTCGTTGGAAACCACAATCAGATTATCACATTGCAGCAGCATCTTGTCAATGCCCCGCAGGATCGCCGCCGCGGTTTCCGTCCCTGCACCGTCGGGGTCATACAGCTCATTGGCGGCCAGGTTGCCCAGGTCCTCCAGCAGTACAGTGCCGCGCCGGGGCAGGGCCACGCGGTCCAGGTGCAGCGGGCACTCTACCGTGGTGAACTGCTTTTCGGCCCGCATGGCGCGGTGCTTCGCCACGCGGGCGGCGCACTCGGCGTCCCAGACCTGCATCGTCGCCAGATAGGTGCGCGGCAGCGGTGCACGCAGGCAGAGCGACTCCGCATAGGCGCTTTTGCCGCTGGCCGCGCCGCCGATGACCAGCGTCAGCACTGCGGGGTGTACGGCGTGATGCCGCCCTCCGCAAACGAGTAGCAGCCGTTGTAGACGGCCAGCGCCATATCCCACAGCGGCAGGCTGGCCACCGCGCCCGTGCCCTCGCCCAGATGCAGCTCTGCGGTGATAAGCGGTTTTTTGCACAGCGCGTCCAGCACAATGTGTGCGGCCGGCTCGCTGGACACATGGCTGGCGAAAACGGCCTTTTCCGCCGCGGGGCAGAGCCGCACCGCGCACAGCGCCGCCACGCCGCTGATGAATCCGTCCATCACGATGGGCAGCCTTTCGAGCGCACCGCCCAGAAACACGCCGCACAGCCCGGCAATATCAAAGCCGCCCAGCGCCGCCAGCACCCCCAGCGGGTCCGCGGCGTCGGGGTGGCTGCGGGCAATGCCGCGTTCTATCGCATCTATTTTGCGGTGCAGTCCGGCGTCGGAAAGTCCCGCGCCGCGCCCGGTCATCTCGGCCACAGGGCGGCCCAGCAGCACGCTGGCCACGGCGCTGGATGTCGTTGTGTTGCCGATGCCCATTTCCCCCGTCGCCAGCAGCTGTGCGCCGCTCTGCTTCTGCGTGCGCACCAACGCGATGCCCGCGGCGATGGCCTGCACGGCCTGTGCGCGGGTCATAGCCGGGCCGGTGGTAAAGTCAGCCGTGCCCGCAGCAATACGGCAGTCCGCCGCGCCGGGCACGGGTGCGCCCGCAATGCCCATATCGACGGGCACGACGTCGCAGTGGGCCGCAGCGGCCATGCGGCAGACGCTGGTGCGGCGGGCGGTCAGGTTTTCGAGCACGGCGCGGGTCACGGAGGCATCGGTCTGGCTGACGCCCTGCGCCACAACGCCGTTGTCCGCGCAGAGCACCAGCACCGCGCGGCGGCTGACGTCCGGCACGGGGTCGCCGGTCAGCGCGGCGGCGTCCTCGACCATGCCTTCCAACCGACCCAGTCCGCCCAGGGGCTTTGCCAGCGCAGCCCAGTGAGCGTGGGCTGCGGCGCGGGCGGCCTCGTCCGGCGGGGTAACGGCTGCAAGCAGGTTTTTCAGTTCGTTTTCGGTCATGATGTTTCCTTTATATAATGTTCGGCTGCAGCCGCAAAGCGCTTCGGCAGCGGCGTACCTGCCCAGTAGAGATGCGGAAAACCCGCGTAGAGACGTGCATTGGCAAAGCCGCACGCCCACTGCCGTCCGTTTGCCTTGGCAGCGGTGAACGCATCGCCGTTTTCGGTGGAGTCCCAGTGATGGAACTCGTGGACGGGCAGGGTCTCCCCCGCGCGGAACAGCATACTGTCGGCGCGGGCGGTCAGGCGGGCGTAGCCGAACCGCACAAGCCGCCCGACCTTGAAGCCCTGCCCGGGCAGCACGCCCGCCATCGGGTGGGGCGTGCCGTCGGCGTCCTGTAATGTCCGGCCCAGGTACAAAAAGCCGCCGCACTCGGCCACGGTGGGCAGGCCGCTCTGCACGGCGCTTTTTACGGCGGCGCGCAGGGGGGCGTTTGCGGCCAGCCGGGCGGCGTACAGCTCGGGGTAGCCGCCCGGCAGGTAAAGCCCGCCGATGTTATCCGGCAGAGCCGTGTCGGCCAGCGGGCTGAAAAAGCACAGCTCCGCGCCGTTTTCCCGCAGTGCCTCCAGCGTTTCGGCGTAGGTAAAGCAGAACGCGGCGTCTCTTGCCACGGCAAGGCGCACCCGCGGCGGGGGCACCGTGCACGGCACAGCGGCGGGCGCGGGGCGGTCAAACAGGGTGTGCAGCAGCGACCAGTCGATGGTTTGCTGCGCGGCATCGGATAAGAGCTGTATCTTGCGCTGCAGATCGTCGATCTCGGCGGCGGTTTTCAGACCGAGGTGGCGGCTTTCTATCGCGGCCTCGGGCAGCGGCGGCAGGCAGCCGACCACGGGCAGACCGGTCTCTTTTTCGAGCATCGGCTTCAGCAGAGCGCACAATCCTTGCGTACAATCATTGAGCAAAATTCCCGCGATATGGTGCGGTGTGCGGAACGCCGTCAGCCCGCGCAGCTCCGCCGCCAGCGTCAGGCTTGCCCCCTTGGGCCGCACAACGAGCAGTGCGGGCAGCTCCAGCGTATCAGCCAGCTGCCACGCGCTGGCCGTGTCGGTCACGCCGCCAAGGCCGTCGTAGTAGCCCATGGCCCCCTCGACGACTGCCGCGCCGTGCCCCGCCGCGTGCCGGGCGTAGAGTGCGCGGGCGGTCTGCGGTGCAGAGAAAAACAGGTCGAGATTGTGGCTTTCGACGCCCAGCACCGCGCGGTGGAACATCGGGTCGATGTAGTCCGGCCCCGACTTGAACGCGCAGGAGGTCAGCCCGCGGGCAGTCAGCGCCGCCAGCAGCGCACAGGCTGCCGTTGTTTTTCCGCTGCCGGAGCGGGGTGCAGCCAGAACCAATTGCAGCATTTTTACTCCCTCGCGATCAAGAAAACCGGGTTGTTCGCCATGAGCAGGTGCAGGCTGCCCGCCGCCCGACTGCGGCTGACTGCGATTTGTGTGACCTGGGCGGTCAGGCCGTGAGCCGTCAGGGCCGCAACGGCCTCCTGTAAGGTTTCCAGCGCAATGGCGCTGATACAGAGCCGTGCATCGGGGTTCGCGGCCAGCGCGGCATCGACGACAGCCCGCAGACTGCCCTTGCTGCCGCCGATAAAAACTGCGTCCGGAGTGGGCCAGCCTGCCAGTGCGGCGGGGGCAAAGCCCTCGGTAAGGTGCAGATTTTGCACCGCAAATTTTGCGCGGTTCTGACGGATAAGGTCACAGGCTTCCGCGTCGCACTCCACGGCGTAGACCCGGCCCGCAGGGGCGGCCAGCGCCAGCTCCACACTGACGCTGCCGGTGCCCGCGCCCACATCCCAGAGGGTATCTGTGGGGCGCACAGCCAGCTTGGCCAGCGCGGCAGCGCGGACCTCCTGCTTGGTCATCGGCGTTTTGCCGCGGATGAACGCTGCGTCGGGCAGGCCTGGCGTGCGGCGCAGGGGCGCGGGCACATTTTCCACAAGCAGGACACTGAGCGGTGCAAAGTGCTGTGCGGCCAGCTCCTGCGCCGTGCCGGTCACAAGCCGCTGGGACGGCGTGCCGAGGTTCTCCCCCACCGTGGCCGCAGCGTCGCCCAGCCCGGCAGCCGCCAGCTGTTGGCAGAGCGTCGCGGGGGTCTCGCTGCCGCCGGTCAGGAAAAAGGTTGTCCCACCTGCGCGGCAGGCGGTCACCGGGTCACAGGCACAGCCGTGGGCGGAGACGAGCCGCCAGCCCTGCCACGGGCGGCCCAGTGCCGCGGCCAATAATTGCACGCTGGAAACGCCGGGCAGCACCGTGTACGGCAGACCCGCGTCGTCCAATGCGCGGCAGAGCGCCGCCGCGCCGGAGTAGAAGCCCGTGTCGCCGCTGAAAACCGCCGCGGTCTCCGCGCAATCTGTCTGCCGCAGCAAAGCGCAAATTTCGTCCGTTTTATAGAAGGCTGCGCGGTTTGCCGTGCAGCCCTCGGGCAGGTTTTCCAGCAGGCGGCGCGCGCCGATGATCAGCTCCGCTCCGCGCAGCGTCTCCAGCCCCGCCGCTGTCAGGCTGCTGGGCGCTCCGCTGCCCATGCCCACCAATGTGATCTTCATAAAAGCTCCCTGCATCGCTGTAAAATCGTGTCCGTTGTCTCGCCCGCGTCGTCCGGGCGGCGCAGCACAATGAGCTGCACGCCGCACCGGGCGGCGGCCTCGGCCTTTTCGGCAAAGCCGCCCGCCGCGCCGCCGTCCTTCGTGACCATATAGTCGATATGGAACTGGTGCAGCAGCGCCGTATTTAATTCTTTCGTAAAAGGCCCCTGCATCGCAAGGATATTGCGGTGCGGAATGCCCGCTGCCTCGCATGCTGCGATACCTGCCAGCGTCGGCAGAACGCGCGGGTAGAGCCGCGCCGGGTCGAGCGCTGCGAAGGCGGGCAGTTCCTTGGCACCCGTCGCCAGCAGGACGCGCCCCGGTCTGTCTGCCAGATACGCGGCGGCCCGGGCGGCATCGGCCAGCACCACACTGCCCGCGGGCAGGGGGCTGGCGGGGCGCAGCAGACGGTGATATTCAACTCCCGCCGCCGCTGCCGCCGCACGGATATTGCGCGTTGCCTCGGCGGCATACGGGTGGGTCGCGTCAACGCAGAGCGCCGCACCGCGCAGCAGCGCCGTCATTCCTTCGGCGTCCAGCCGCCCGGTGCGCACCGTGATGCCATCGGTGCAGCCCTGTTCCTCGGCCCCCAGCTCTGTCGCCACACAAACCGTGACCGCCGCGCCGAGCGCCGCCAGCGCGCGGGAGAAGCTGCGCCCCTCCGTTGTACCGCTGAAAACCACCACATTCATACGCCGCGATACCCCCTTGGCGTAACCATTCTGCCCTGTAAAATCCGCGTTGCAGCGTTGCCGACAAAGACCGTTGTGAACATATCCACGGCGGTATCCTCCAGCTCGGCCAGCGTCAGCAGCCGCGCGGTCTGGCCGTCACGGCCAATGCAGCGCACCAGCCCGCAGACCGTGTCCGGGCCCTTGCCGTTGTCCCGCAGAATGCGAACGGCCTTTTGCAGGTAGTCGGCGCGGCCTTTGGACGACGGGTTGTAGAGCGCCAGACAGAAATCCCCCGCCGCGGCGCAGGCAAGCCGCTTTTCAATGACGGCCCACGGCGTCAGCCGGTCCGACAACGAAATCACGCAAAAATCGTGTGCCAACGGCGCACCCAGCACCGCGGCCCCGCTCAAAGCGGCGGTCAGGCCGGGCACGATCTCGACCTCCACCTCCGGGCAGTGCTCCGCCAGCTCCAACAGCGGGCTGGCCATGCCGTAGACCCCGGCGTCGCCGGAGCAGACGAGCGCCACAGTTTTGCCGCCCTTTGCCGTTTCCAGCGCCCAACGGCAGCGGTCAAGCTCCCGCGTCATGCCGGTAGCGTAGACCTCTTTATCCGGGTAAAGCGGGCGCACAAGGTCGATGTAGACCGTGTAGCCGCACAGCACGTCGGCGGCCTGCAGGGCAGTCTGCGCCTGGGCGGTCAAATACTGCGCACCGCCCGGGCCGAGGCCCACCACATACACAAGACTACGGTTCATCATTTTTCCATCTCCAATCCGGGGCAAAGGGGGCCAGCGCCACGGCAAGGGTCACGCCGTCCCGCGCCCACTTCGGGATGAACAGCACCCCGTCTGCAGCCAGCACCGCCGCGCGTTCACAGACATTGTCCACGCCCGTGATGCTCTGCACAAAACCGGAGGACGTAAAGCGGCCTTTAGCCGTGCGCAGGGCAGCGGCGGTATAAAAGTCCATTTTCCAGCCGTGCTCCCGGCAGAACGCCGCCAGACCCGGCTCATCCTTTTTCAAGTCAATGCTGGCTGCGCGGACAATGCCTTGCGGGGCAAAATGGTGCTCCGCGCAGAAGGCCGCAAAGGCTGTTTCCAACTTTTCCGCCGTCGTGCCGCGCTTGCAGCCGACACCTAACACCGCAATGCGGGGGATCAGGTGCAGCGCCTCACCCGTCGGGGTCAGCGTCAGCGCAAAATCTGCGCGGTCAGCAGCGGCGGCAGGCTCCACACCCGCGGGCGGCGTGCCGGAAACAGCCCAGTCGGCGGCATAGCAAACGCTCTGCCCGGCCAGCAGTGCCCCGCTCACGCAGCGGATGCGCTCCGGCTCGGCCACGGCGCAGTTCTGGCGCTTGGCCCACTCGTCCACGGCAAAAACGCCGCGTCCGTCGGTGGCCGTCGTGATGACCGGCACGGCGTGGCAGACCGCCGCCAGCCGCTGCGCCAGCTCGTTTGCGCCGCCCAGATGCCCCGACAGCAGCGGAATCGCGAACTGCCCACCCTCATCCAGCACAACGACGGCGGGGTCTGCAGCCTTGCTGCGGCAGTGTGGCGCGATGGCCCGCACCGCGATCCCGGCAGCTCCTACAAAAATCAGTGCGTCGCTTTGTGCAAACTGCGCAGCGGTCCAATCGGTCAGGCGGACGCCGTCCGCACCGCCGCGGGTCACGCTGCCGGGGCAGGCTGCCGCCAGCTGCTGCGCCAGCGCCAGGCCCCGCGCCGTGAACGCAATGTACGCGCAGGTCATCGGTCCGTCCCCCTTCGGAACTCCGTTGTGAACGCCGGGTCATACAGCTTGCTGCGGTCATACTGTGCGGCCAAAAAGTCCCCGACGACGATGAGCGCCGTCTTGGTGATGCCCGCCGCGCGGGTGCTTTCGGCCAGCGTTCCGACGGTGCAATGTACAATTTTCTGTTCCGGCCACGTTGCCTTGTAGACAACGGCAGCAGGGGTCGTGGCGGTGTACGCGCCCTGCAGAAGCGCGTCCTGCACCCTGTCGATCAGGCCGATGGAGAGGAAAATGACCATCGTCGCCCCGTGGGCGGCCAGCGCGGCCAGCCGCTCACCTTCGGGCACAGGGGTACGGCCCTCCATGCGGGTGATGATGACGGTCTGGCTGACGCCGGGCAGCGTGTACTCGGCGTTCAGCGCCGCCGCCGCACCGCAGAAGCTCGACACGCCGGGCGTATCGTCGTAGGCGATGCCCATGGCGTCCAGCGCGTCCATCTGTTCCCGGATCGCGCCGTACAGGCAGGGGTCGCCCGTGTGCAGGCGCACGGTGGTTTTGTGCGCTGCTTCGTTTTCTTTCATAACGGCAAGCACCTGCTCCAGTGTCATCTCGGCGCTGTTATAGATGGCGCAGTCCGTCCCCGCCAGCCCCAGCAGCGCCGGGTTGACCAGGCTGCCCGCGTAGATGATGCAGTCCGCCGTTTGCAGCAGGGCCGCGCCGCGTCGGGTAATCAGGTCCGGTGCGCCGGGGCCGGCCCCCACAAAATGTACCATGTCAGGCTTCCTTCCACAATTTCAACAGTGTATCGGCAGTTTTTGTCTGTCCCAGCGGGCCGTTCCGGTTTGAGAACAGCACCGCGCCGACCTTGAACGCCCCCGCCGCGCGGCGGTCCAAATGCAGCTGGATCGCGGTGAGCAGGCTGGCCATGACCGGCTCCCGCAGCTGCGCGGCGTCCAGAATGTCCAGACATGCGTCTGTCGTGGCGGCGTCCATCAGGGCGCGGCAGGTCGCCGCGTCCGCGCCGCAGAGCGCCGCATGGGCGCAGAACAGCTCCGTGCGGCAGTCGGCACAGCGGGAGTGGGTGTTCATGATGCCGCCCGCCAGCTTGACGAGCTTGCCCACATGCCCGACGAGCAGCACCTCCACGAAGTGCTCCGCCGCGGCCATATCCAGCGCCTCCCCGACGAAATTTGAGATCTTGACGACAGGGATCTCGTGCAGCGCGGGGTAGTTGGCGGCCAGGTAGTCCAGCCCGTAGTTACCGGGGGCTAAAATCAGGCGGCGGCTTTTCAACGCTGCCTGGTGGATTTCGATTTGCAGCGTATCCAGAAGCGCCTGCTGGCTCATCGGCTCCACAATGCCGCTGGTGCCCAGCACCGACAGACCGCCCTCGACCCCCAGATGCGGGTTGAAGGTGCGCTTGGCCGCCGCCTCTCCGCCTTCGATAGAGATGACCACCGCGAACCCGCCGCCGTAGCCGACGGCGTCCGCCTCCCGCAAAAGTGCCTCGGTTATCATCTGCCGCGGCACGCGGTTGATGGCCGCCGCGCCGACGGGCTGGTCGAGGCCGGGCTTTGTCACACGGCCCACCCCCGCCCCGCCGTCAATCGTAACGGTGCGCGGCGCGTCGGGCAGCAGTGTGACCGCGGCAATGACCGGCAGCCCCGTCGTGGCGTCGATGTCGTCGCCGCCATCCTTGACGATGGCGCACGCGGCCCCGTCTGCCGTCAGGCGGCAGAACTGCGGTGCGACCTCCACGACGATGCCCTTGGGCGTGCGCAGACCAACGCTTTCCGGCGCGTGGCCAGTCAGCAGCAGCCGCGCCGCGCCCGCCGCCCCCAGCGCCGCGCAGGTGCCGGTGGTGTAGCCGCAGCGCAGTAAACGCTGCCCGCTGCGGATGTAGTGCTCAAATTGGGGCTTCGGCTTTGCGCCGCTCCCGGCAAACAGCACCGCGTATTGGTCGGTGGTCAGTCCAAACAGCGCACAGATATTGTCCTGTGCAAAGGCGTCCTGCGGTGCCAGCACAGCGGACACGCCTGACGGCGCAACGCAGACAACGGCGTCGGCCAGCCTTTGGGCCAGCTCCAGCTCATGCAGCGTCACGATGACGGCCACATTCTTCTCATGCGCCAGGACTTGCAGGATGTCCATGAGCTCCGCCTTGCCCTTCACGTCCAAAAACGACGTTGGCTCGTCCAGAAGCAAAATCTCCGGCTGCTGGCAGACCGCGCGGGCCAGCAGCACGCGCTGGCGCTGGCCGTCGCTGATCCTGGCAAAATCGCGGTCCTCCAGCTCCTCCGCCCGGACAAGGCACAGGGCGTCATGCACCTGCTGCCTGTCGGCATCGGACAAAATGCCCAGCCGCCCTGTGTAGGGGTAGCGCCCGGCGGCGGCGACCTCAAAGCAGGACGTCAGCTCGGTGCGGGCCGTGTGGGGCAGCATCAGCGCCAGCTTGCGCGCCCGGGCGTTGGGGGTGTAGGCCGTCAGGTCTTGCCCGTCCAGCAGCACCGCGCCGCCCTGCGCCGCCAGCTGCCCGGCCAGCGTTTTTAAAAGCGTGGATTTGCCCGCGCCGTTCGGACCGATGAGCGCCAGAATTTTGCCGCGCTCGGCGTGCAGGGCAATATCCCGCAGCAGCGGCGCACCGTAGCCGACGGCGAGATTTTGCGTTTCACAACAGCTCATACCGTGCCCTCCCTGCTGTGGCGGCGCACAAGCAGCCAGATGACCACCGGCGCACCGAACACCGCTGTGACCGAGCTGATGGACAGCTCAGTGGGTGCAAACAGGCTGCGGGCGATCAGGTCGCACAGCAGGCAGAATGCCGCGCCGCCCAGTGCGCAGCCCGGCAGCACCCGCAGCGGTTTTGCACTGCCCAGCGTATGTTTTACCAGATGCGGCACCGCAATGCCGACGAAGGAGATCGGTCCGGCAAATGCCGTGACGCAGGCCGCCAGCAGGCTTGACAGCAGCACAAGCACCACGGAAAACGCCCGCACCGGCACGCCGACGCTGGCGGCGTAGCTTTCGCCCAGCTGGTAGGCGGCCATCGGCTTGGAGAGCAAAAACGCAGCGGCCAGGCAGGGCAGAACGATGGCCGCCGCCGTGGCGACATTGCCCCAGGTCATGCCGGAGAAGCTGCCCATCGACCAGTTGTGCAGGTTGACGATGTTGGAATCCTGCGCGAAGGCGACGACAATATCGGTGACGGCCGAGCAGATGTAGCCGATCATGACGCCGCAGATAACCAAAATGCTCATCTGCTGCACGCGGCGCGCCACGGCCAGCACAAACAGCATGGCCGCCATGGCCCCGGCAAACGCCGCCAGAATCAGCGTCAGTGAGCCGGTGAGCAGACCGCGGTTCAAAAAGACGACCATCGTCAGCGCCACGGCCAGCTTGGCCCCGCTGGAAATGCCCATGACGAACGGCCCGGCAATCGGGTTGGCAAAAAACGTTTGCAGCAGATACCCGGCCACCGAGAGCGCCGCCCCCAGCAGCACGACCATGACGGCGCGCGGCAGGCGAAGCTGCAGCAGGATGTTGGCCGCCAGCGCGTTTGTGCGGCGGCCCAGCAGGGCCGCCGCGATGTCCGCCGGGGAGAGCGCAACGCTGCCCCAGAACAGGTTGAGCGCAAACAGCGCCAGCAGGGCCGCCGCCATGGCGAGGTATGCAATTGTCATGCGTTTGGAAGTGTGCATGCGTGGTTTCCTTTGCGGCGGGCGGCAATGGTGCGGGCGGATATGGAATCCGCCCCTGCGGATGCGCCACGGTTTTGTGCGCCCGCTTTTGCCGCCGCGTTAAATTTTCAGTGCAGCTTCGTCAAAAATGTCAATTCACTGTCGTCCGGGTCATCCTCGGTGAACACTCTGTTCATATCCAGGATCAGCTCCGGCAGCTCCATGCTCTGCTGGAAAAGGCTCTGCGACGTACACCAGACGCTGCCGCTTTGCACGGCCTTGAAGTCCGCCAGCATCGGACATTTGGCGAGCAGCTCATCCATTGTGCGCAGTTCGCCCTCAATCGTGCTGTTGTAGAACAGCACATCGGCATCACGCGCCCCGGCGTAGAAATCCTCGAGCGAGATATTGACAGTCGCCAGATTGTTGCCGCTGTCGGTCAGGTCGGCAAAGACGTAGCTGCCTCCCGCCAGCCCGATCATCTTGGCGACGTAATCGCCGCCCTTGCGCACCGTGGCGAGATTGTTTGAGGTGATGGAGAAGAACGCCGCAGTCTTACCGGTGGGTTCCTCGTCCAGCAGCGGTGCAATGCGCTGCACAGCGTCGTCAAAAACGCGCTCGGCCTCCTCGGTTCTGCCCAGCAGGATGCCGTACAGCTTGACCCATTCCATCCGGGCCAGCGGGTCACTCTCGTAGCTCGAGCGCTCGACGAGGACCGGCACGCCGAATTTTTCAAGCTGCTCTTTCACCTCGGGCGTGTGGTAGATCATTGTGTTCTCGATGGCAAGGCCGCAGTCGGCGGACAGGATCGTCTCGTAATCGGGCGCGCTGTACTTGCCCGCGTAGGTGATCTCGCCCTGCTCCATGGCGGTGCGGGCCGCGTCGAGGTACCAGTTTTCGGCCTGCGTGCCGGACAGCGCCACAGCCCCCAGCCCGCCAATGCTGATGATGGGGTCCATCGCGGACGACGACACAAGGTAGATATTTCGGATAGGCTGCTGCAAAACGGTGATGTCTGCGTCCAGATTGGCGGGCGCAGCGGCCCCCTCCGGCACGACGAGATAGCGGCTGCCGTCAATCGTGATGAGGTCATAGCCGCCCGCACACACATCCACCGTAAACTGCTTCGCATATTCCAGCGGATAGCGGTTTTCTATCGTCAATGCGTCCGTTTGCGCGGGAGCCTGGGATGCAGCCGCGCACCCTGCCAGCAGCAGGGCGGGCAGGGCAAAAGCTGCCGCGCGCCTCATTCGGCGGCAGCCAGCGTCGCGCTGTCAAAGGTCAGGGTATAGTCGATCTCGTGCGGGGTGCTCATGGCGACGGTGTCCGCCGTGACGGCCAGCGCGGTATCCAGCGCGGCAACGGGGATCTCAAACGTCGAGTTGCCGTCGGTGTTGACGGGCAGGTACTTTTCGCCGTCGACGAGCATATAGTCATAGTTCGGGCTGCTCCAGACGATGGTCGCGGTCATAATGCCGTCGGCCACGGTCAGCGCGGCGGGGCTTTCGACGGTGGCGCGCCCGCTGCCGCCCTCCAGCGTCACAGCGCAGGTGTAGCTGCCGTCGGTGGGGATCTCGACGGCTGCCGCAGCCGCATCCTCTGCCGCAGGCTCGGCATCGGAGACGCTGACCGTATGGTCATACCAGGTGCCCTTGGTGCCGAGGATGGCCAGCTGGAAATCGGCATCGACAGCCGCAACGGGGATGTCAAAGCCGTATACCTCGTCGCTGGTGCCGTCGGAGTAGGTCACCGTGTCAACGGTAGGCTGCAGCCAGTCGCTCTCGTGGGCGGGGGCGTCGGCGGCCATGCCCGGATACAGGTTGACGATCTTCTGAGACTGCAGACTGACGTGGAAGGTCATCGTGCCGTTTTCCACCGTCAGCGTGCCCATGCCGTCCACGGCTTCGTTGGCGTGGAACATACTGCTGTCGGTGTTGAACTTAGCGGTGTATACGCCGTCCGGCAGCGCGGCAGCGGGGGCCTGGGTTTCCGCCGGGGCCGCGGTGGCGGCAGGGGCGGTTTCTTCCGTGGAGACAGCCTCGGACGTGCTCTCGGCGGTGGACGCTGCGGACGCACCGCAGCCCGCCAGCAGCAGGGCAGCGAGAGTCAGGGATGCGAGTTGGAGCTTTTTCATGCTTTCCTTACCTCATTCTATATATATTTATCAGGCAATAGCGGGAGGCAGCGCGGGCGGATATAGAATCCGCCCCTACGGCGTGGCAGGGCATCACATCGGACGCAGGCCGGACATGCCCGGCCCCTGCCATGCTTTCCCAAAAACCAAAAAACTGCCCGGAGCTTACCCTCCGGGCAGAATGGGTCTTTCTCAGCCGTTCAGGGAATCGATGGCGGCCCCGGCATGGTCAACGTAGAGCTGCTGGATGTCACCGATCTCGCCCAGACCTGCGATCTGGGTGTCGACGCTCTCAAAGCAGTCGGCGGCGTTGAACTGGCTCAGCCAGGAATCGTCCTCGGCACCGGCCATGTCGTTGTTGGCGTGGTCACCGGCGACGACCATCAGCGGGCGCAGGATGACCTTGGTGTAACCGGCCTCCTTGACCTTCTCGATAACGGCGTCGCAGGCGGTATCCTCGGGCTCACCCTCGACGGTGCCGATAAAGACGTTGTCATAGCCCAGCGTCTGCATCGTGGTCTGCATCTGGCTGTAGCTGACCTTGGCGGTGTGGGACGTGCCGTGGCCCATAAAGACAAAGGCGGTGCCGTCCGCAGCGGCGGCAGCGGCGTCGTCATACCCGGCGGTCTTGACGGCCTCGGCGGTGATGGCGGCGGCTACGGCCTCCTTGTCGGCGTTGATGACGGCGGCATCTTCGCCGACCTCGCCCAGCAGGGGCTCGGCAATGGCAACGCTGTCGAACTTGTCCCTGTACTGCTCAACCGCCTCGCACATCTCGTCGTACTCGGCGCCGTGCATCAGGTGCGTAGGCTGGACAACCAGATTCTTGACGCCGTTGGCAACGGCACGGTCAAGTGCCTGGTCCATGTTGTCGATCTTCTCGCCGTCGCGGGCCTGAACGTGGTTGATGATGATCTGCGCGGTGAAGGCGCGGCGGACGCTCCAATCCGGGTAGGCGGCCTGCAGGGCGTCCTCGATGCCCTTGATGTCAGCGGCGCGGCTGCCGTTGAAGGAGGTGCCGAAGCTGACGACCAGCAGCTCATTCTCGCCGATGTCGTCGGCATTGCGCGGGTCGTCCTTGCTGGCGTCGCCGGTGTCGCGGCCAAAGTAGTCGGGGTCTGCGTTCTCACCCTCGACCAGCTCCTTCTGGGTGTCGGTCAGGGCATCCCAGGCAGCCTTGGCGGCCTCGCACTGGGCATCGGTGTCGGCGCTGCGCTCCTGCACGTAGATGGCGTCGATCAAATCGGCGCAGTTCTTGGCGGCCACTTCGTCTGCATCTCCCTCGTCTGCGGTCTTTTCTGCATCCTCTGCGGTGCTTTCTGCGGCGCTTTCGTCGGCGACGGTGCTCGCGGCAGCGCTGTCAGTGCTCGCGGCGGTGCTGCCGCAGCCGACCAGCAGGGCGGCGGACAGTGCTGCGGCCATGGCGACGGCGGCAGCTTTCTTGTAGGTGATCCTTCTCATGTGTTCTTGCTTCCTTTCCTTGTTTAAAGACTGGAGACAGTACGGGAGAGAACAGCAGGGCACACGGAAATTGACCCCGTAAAAAACGAGGTCTTTTGCGTGCAGAATGGCAACACAAAAGACCCCGTATTTTAAGCAGGTGCTTTGCGGTACAACCAATTCCTCGTGATCTGGAGCGGTGCGCCCCCGTACCCGGCAGCAGGCAGGTTTCCTGGCTGAAAGCTCAACGCCTGCCGCCGCCTTCCCGGGTCAAAACCCAGTGACCGGTGCAAATGCACCCTGGCGGCAGGCTCCCTTATCACAGTGACGAGATCGTGCGGGATTTGCACCCGCTTCCCTTTTACCCTTTCCCATGCGCCGAACGGCGGCATAAAAAGGCACCTGCTGTCGTATTCAGTTTTACGGTGTAAAGTATAGCACAATGCGGTGAGAAACGCAAGAGTGCGTCGGTTTCAATTTTGCCTTTATACACTTTACACGATTGTGAACTGGCACGCCCGCATGGCGTCCAGCGCCGTTTGGTGGGACTGGGGCGTGACCCCGGCGCAGCAGTCGGACAGGATCTCAATTTCCGTCTCCGGGAAGGCCGCGCGCAGCACCATGGCGTTGCTGATGACGCAGATGTCGGTGCAGTAGCCGTAGATAACGATCTTTTCAATGTCGTCCACGGCCTTGTTGTGGGCCATCAGCTCGTCAAGGATCTCGCTCGGCAGCATATAGCTGCCGAAGGTGGGCTTGTTGACGATGTGGCAGACCTCGGGCTCGGTACCGTCCAGCGCGTTCTCCAGCTCGGGCGCAAAGTTCCAGCCGTCCTCGCCCTCGATGCAGTGCTCCACAGGCAGGTGGCGTCCCTCCCGCGTGGCAAGGTAGTTGTCGGGGTGGGTGTCCCGCGTCAGGAACAGCCAGCGCCCGGCCCGGGCATGGGCCTTAACGGTCTCGGCCAGGTGGGCCACATTGGCCTGTGCCTGGGGGTTCGCCAGCGCACCCGTGATAAAGTCCTTTTGTACGTCCACAACAATATCCAGAATCATAGCGACAACTCCTGTTTTTATAGTTTGCTATAGTTTGCTACCAGTATACCGCAGACGGTGCGTAGTGTAAAGTGCGCGTTTCTCTGGCCGCAGGGGTGCGGATGTGGTATAATGGAAGAAAAAGTTCAGGAGGCCCTTCATGACTCCGCTTGAAGCGTTAAAACGATATTTCGGCTACGACTCCTTCCGCCCCGGGCAGGAGGAGATCGTCAGCGTCCTTCTGGCCGGGCGGGACGCACTGGCCATCATGCCAACCGGCGCGGGCAAGTCGCTCTGCTATCAGGTCCCTGCCCTGCTGCTGCCGGGGCTGACGCTCGTCATCTCGCCGCTGATCTCGCTGATGCAGGACCAGGTCAAGGGGCTGAACGCAGCGGGCATCCATGCGGCATTTATCAACTCGTCGCTGACCGAGACACAGATCGCCCGCGCGCTGGACCTGGCCGCCGAGGGCAGCTACAAGCTCGTCTATGTCGCGCCCGAACGGCTGGAAAGCCCGGTGTTCCGCAGCTTTGCCGCGGGGGCAGACATCTCGATGGTCACGGTGGATGAGGCGCACTGCATCAGCCAGTGGGGACAGGATTTCCGCCCGAGCTACTTAAAGATCCTCGACTTCATCGACAGTCTGCCCCACCGCCCCATCGTGTCGGCGTTCACGGCCACGGCCACGCGGGAAGTCAAGGACGACATTGTCTGCACGCTGCGGCTCCACGACCCGAAGGTGCTTGTGACCGGCTTTGACCGGCCCAACCTCTACTTTCAGGTCGAGCGCACCCGCCGCAAGGACGATTTTGTCATCCAATATCTGCGCGACCACCCCGGCGAGAGCGGCATCATCTACTGCGCTACCCGCAAGAATGTGGACAAGCTGCAGGAGCTTCTGACCGAATACGGCTTTGCGGCCACAAAGTACCACGCGGGCCTGTCCGCCGAAGCACGGCGCAAAAATCAGAATGACTTCATCTACGACACCGCGCCGGTCATTGTGGCGACGAACGCCTTTGGCATGGGCATTGACAAGTCCAACGTGCGGTTCGTGCTGCACTACAACATGCCCCAGAGCATGGAGAATTATTACCAGGAGGCGGGCCGTGGCGGGCGTGACGGGCTGCCGTCGCAGTGCGTGCTGCTTTTTTCGGCGCAGGACGTCATCATCAACAAATTCCTGCTGGACAAAAAGGATTTTGCCGAGATGGACGACGAGGAGGCCGACCTTTTGCGCCAGCGCGACCTGCAGCGCTTGCAGACAATGGAGCGCTACTGCCAGACGACGGAGTGCCTGCGCAACTACATTCTGGCCTATTTCGGCGAGCATCCCACCGCGCCGTGCGGCAACTGCGGCAGCTGCAACAACGATTTTGACGAGGTCGATATGACCGACGCCGCCAAGTGGATGATCAACTGCGTGGCCGAGCTGCGCGGGCGGTACGGCAAAGCGATTTTGTTCGGCACTTTACAAGGCGCGAACCGTGCGCGCCTGCGGGAGCTGGGAGCCGAGCGCTTCAAGAGCTACGGCCGGATGAAGGACACCCCGCGCGAGACGCTGGAACGCCTGCTGGCCCAGCTGCTGGAGGATGGATATTTGGTGCAGAGCGACGACCAGTACGCCGTGCTGCACATCGGGGATATTGCCCCGCTGAAGGCCGGCGGGCAGGTGCTGGTCAAGCTGCCGCCGCAGCGTGAGCCGGAGCAGGCCCGTGCACCGAAGCCGAAGCGCCGCAGCCCGATGGACGCGCTGACGAGCGCCGGACTGGAGCTGTTCAACCAGCTGCGCCAGCTGCGGTTCGACACCGCCCAGCGCGAGGGACTGCCGCCCTACGTCGTGTTCGGTGACAAGTCGCTGGTGGATATGTGTCTGCGCGCACCGCGCCGCGCGGAGGATATGCTGGGCATCTACGGCATGGGTGAGCGCAAGTATGAAAAGTACGGTGCCGCGTTCTTTGCGGTCATTGACGCCTACCGCGCCGGCCACCCCGACGCCGTTTTGAGCCTGGACCCGCCCGCACCGGAGCCGGAAAAGCCGTTGCCGTCCGAGAAGAAGAAAAAGCCGCCGAAGGCCGAGCGCCCTGCGTTTTACCTGACGGCGGAGGACGCGCGCAGCTTCAACTATCAGGACAGCTATACCGGCGCGGAGCTGAAGGCCGCGCTGATCGAGGCCGCCGGTGACCCGGATGTGAAGGCACCGACCATCAAGGAGATCGACGAGTGGCTGCTGGCGCAGCGGCTCATCGGCATGGAGCGTCTGCCGACGAAGGGCTTTTACTACGTGCCGACCCCTGCCGGTGTGGACGCCGGTCTGCGCAGCGAGGACAAGGTCAGCGCCCGCGGCACGCCGTATTCAGTGCTGCTGTTTACGCCGGAGGCGCAGCGGATTGTGGTGGAGCACTTCATAAAACCGGACTAACCGCAAACCGGCAGGTCCCTGCTTTCGCACACGGCCACGGCGGCATGTGGGCATGCCGCCCTACGTTCCACTTTCCCCGTTATACGTAGGGCGGGGTGCCCACACCCCGCCGCCAGTTCGCGGCATCTGCCGCTAATGAGTTTACGCGCGCTTTTCGTCAACCTGCCCGTTCTTTCGTCAATTCTTTGTCATATTCGTCGATTGCGGATTTTTTGACACGATGTTAAAATGTTAACAGAGACCGTATACCAATTTATAAGGAGCACCCCATGGACAACGTGAAAATTCTCGAGGTCAAGCAGAGCATCTTTGCCTCCAACGACGAACAGGCCGCCGCGCTGCGGGCCGAGCTGAAGCAGGAAAAAATCTTTCTGCTGAATTTAATGAGCGCACCGGGGTCCGGCAAAACCACGACACTGCGCCGCACGATTGCTGCGCTGCAAAATGAGCTGCGCATCGGCGTGATGGAGGCCGACATCGACTCCGACGTGGACGCCCGCGCCATTGCCGAGACCGGCGCCAAGGCCATTCAGCTGCACACCGGCGGCATGTGCCATCTGGACGCCGAGATGACCCGGCAGGGACTGGCCGGGCTGGGCACCGGGGGTCTCGATTTGGTGATTCTGGAAAACGTCGGCAACCTTGTCTGCCCTGCCGAGTTCGACACCGGCGCGGTGAAGAACGCGATGATTTTGTCGGTCCCCGAGGGTCACGACAAACCGCTGAAATATCCGCTGATGTTCCAGGTCTGCGACGTCGTTCTTGTCAACAAGATCGACGTGCTGCCGTATTTTGACTTTGACATGGACAAATGCCGCGAGTATGTGGCCCTGCGCAACCCGAACGCAAGGGTCATCCCGATCTGCGCCCGGACGGGCGAGGGCATTGACGAATGGGCCGATTGGCTAAAAGAGCAGGTTAAGGCGTGGCAGGCGTAAATAATCCAGCCGCGTTGTAGGGGCCGCACATGTGCGGCCCGCGGCCTTGCCGCAATCGCCCGTCCGCCATTTACAACCGGGCCGGGCATGCCCGGCCCCTACTGTGCAAAAAACGGAGCAACGGCACAAAAAAGGAGCACACCATGAGCAAACCCACTGCGTTCCCGCTGGATGAGAGCAGGCTGCCCTTCGAGATTCCGAGGGACGAGCCGTACCGCGAGAAAATTGCCAGGCTGGGCCAGATGATCACGGACCGCATCCCGGCCAAAAAGGGCATTCTGACGAAGGATGACCCCGAATACTGGGGCTTGGCGTCCATCGTGACCGACGAGATGGCGGACGTTGCCTTAAAAATGAAGGTCCGCAAGCCCATGACCCTGCCCGAGCTGGTCAAGGCCACGGGCAAGCCTGCCGGGGAGCTGGAGCCGCTTTTGCAGCAGATGGCCGTCGTCGGTCTGCTGGAGTACAACTGGGAGAATCCCCGCCGCGAAAAGCAGTACATCCTGCCGATGTTCGTGCCCGGCAGCGCAGAGTTTTTCAACATGAACAAGCAGCAGATCGCCGACCACCCCGAGGTGACAGCCTTCTTTGAGCGGATGACGTTTCTGCCGCTGGAGCACATCACCGCCATGGTGCCCCCGGGCGGCGCAGGCATCGGTATGCACGTCATCCCGGTGGAAAAAGCCATCGAGACCGAGAACCGGTCCGCCGACATTGAGCACATCTCTCACTGGCTGAAAAAGTACGACGGCAAGTATGCCGCCGGTCCGTGCAGCTGCCGTATGTCCCGCGCCGCCATGGGCGAGGGCTGCGGTGACGACCCCGACGACTGGTGCATCGGCGTGGGCGATATGGCCGACTACCTCGTCGAGACCAACAAGGGGCATTACGTGACCTACGATGAGGTCATGCAGATCCTGCAGAAGGCCGAGGACAACGGCTTTGTGCACCAAATCACGAACATCGACGGCGAGAACAAGATTTTTGCCATCTGCAACTGCAACGTCAACGTCTGCAATGCGCTGCGCACAAGCCAGCTGTTCAACACGCCGAACATGAGCCGCTCGGCCTACGTGGCGCGGGTCGAGCCGGAGAACTGCGTGGCCTGCGGGCGCTGTGTGGAGTACTGCCCCGCGGGCGCGGTCAAGCTGGGCCAGAAGCTCTGCACGAAGGACGGCCCCATCACCTACCCGAAGCAGGAGCTGCCCGACGCCGTGAAGTGGGGCCCCGACAAGTGGGCCATCGACTACCGCGACAAGAACCGCATCAACTGCTATGACACCGGCACGGCCCCCTGCAAGACGGCCTGCCCCGCGCACATTGCCGTGCAGGGCTACCTGAAAATGGCCGCGCAGGGCCGCTACCGCGACGCGCTGGCGCTTATTAAAAAGGAGAACCCCTTTCCCGCCGTCTGCGGGCGCGTCTGCAACCGCCGGTGCGAGGACGCCTGCACCCGCGGCACCGTGGACCAGGCCGTGGCCATCGACGCCGTCAAGAAGTTCATTGCCGAGCAGGACCTGAACGCCGCGCACCGCTACGTGCCCGACGTCGTCCAGCCGTCGCTGCAGGGCCCGTGGCCGCAGAAGATCGCCATCATCGGCGGCGGCCCCGCGGGTCTGTCCTGCGCCTATTTTCTGGCAGTGCAGGGCTACAAGCCCACCGTGTTTGAGAAAAACGAGCGTCCCGGCGGCATGCTGCGCTACGGCATCCCGGCGTTCAAGCTCGAGAAAAACGTCATCGATGCCGAGATCGACATCCTGCGGGAGCTGGGCGTTGACATCCGCTGCGGTGTCGAGGTCGGCAAGGACGTCACGCTGGCCGAGCTGCGCCGCCAGGGCTACCGGGCGTTCTATATCGCCATCGGCTGCCAGGGCGGGCGCAGGGCCGGTGTGCCCGGCGAGGACGCCGCGGGCATTGAGACCGCCGTCCACCTGCTGCGCACCGTCGGCGGTGACGAGAGCCGCAAAATGACCGGCAAGACCGTCGTCATCGGCGGCGGCAACGTTGCCATCGACGCGGCACGGGTCTCTCTGCGCTGCGGCTCCGACGACGTGACGATGGTCTGTCTGGAGCCGCGGGACAAAATGCCCGCCTCGCCCGAGGAAATTGCCGAGGCCGAGGAGGAGGGCACCAAAATCACCTGCGGCTATGGCCCGAAGGCGTTCCTCTCCGAGAACGGCCATGTGACCGCCGTCGTGCTGAAGAAGTGCACCGGCCTTTACAACGCGGAGGGTCGTTTTGCGCCCACCTACGATGAAAACGATACCATCACCCTGCCGTGCGACAATGTTGTTTTAAGCATCGGCCAGTGCATCGAGTGGGGCGATTTGCTGAACGGCGAGGCCGTGCAGCTGGGCCGCGGCCAGGGCGCTGTGGCCGACGCGCTGACCTACCAGACCGCCCAGCCGGACATTTTCGTCGGCGGCGACGTCTGCACCGGGCCGCGGTTTGCCATTGACGCGATTGTTGCGGGCAAGCAGGGGGCAATTTCCATCCACCGCTTTGTGCAGCCCAACACAAGCCTGACGATTGGCCGCAACCGCCGCGACTTCCACGAGCTGGACAAGTCGAATCTGGCGCTGGGCGAGTATGACCGCGCACCGCGCCAGTCCGCCGCGCTGGATGCGGGCATTGACGCGCACCGTTCCTTCCGCGACGCGCACCTGACGCTGACCGAGGATCAGGTCAAAATCGAGACAGCGCGCTGTCTGGGCTGCGGTGCCAGCGTTGTGGACCCGAACAAGTGCATTGGCTGCGGCGTCTGCACGACAAAGTGCGAGTTTGATGCCATCCGCCTGCACCGCGACCTGCCCGAGTGCAGCAAGATGGTCAGAAGCGAGGACAAGTTCAAGGCCATTCTGCCCTACATGGCGAAGCGCGAGATCAAGATCCGCTTTGCCAAGAAGGAGAAGTGATGCACGAGCTTGGCATTGTATTCCACATCATCCGCACGGTGGAGGACGTAGCCCGGCAGAACGACGTGACGCGCATCCGGCGCGTGACGCTGCAGCTGGGCGAGGTCTCCGGCGTGGTGGAGAGCTATCTGCAGGACTGCTGGAAGTGGGCGGCGGCGAAATCGGAGCTTTTGCCCGGCGCGGTGCTGACCGTGGAGACCATCCCCGCCGTGACCGTGTGCGAGGACTGCGGCCAACAGTACCCCACCGTGCAGTTTGGCCGCACCTGCCCCCACTGCCAGAGCCCGCGCACCCACCTTTTGCAGGGCCATGAGATGTTGATCAAAGAAATCGAGGCCGTGGAGACAGGACCCACCGCCCCGGAGAGGGCGTGAAGCTGCATGAAATACAAAATTTTCCGCATTGAGGAACAGATGTACGGCTGCGAGGAGCCGCCCGCCGACCAGCCGATTCTGGTTGACGTAGTGCTGGAAGATGCTGACGGCACGCGGCGCGTGCTCCCCTACCCAGACGAAGCGCTGCGCCGCGGCGGAATGGAGGAAGGCGACAGCGTCGAATTGACCGACGGCATCCTTCGCAAGGTATAATTTTTCCAAAAACAAAAGGGGCTGTTGCGTGTGCAGCAGCCCCTTCTATGTTTTTTACAAAGGTTATTCTTCCGTAGAAATATCGCGGCCAAAGTATTTTTCGCTCAATGCTTTCAGCGTGCCGTCGGCGCGCAGCTCGTCAATGGCGGCATCAATGGCCGTGCGCAGGGCGGCAGTCTCGTCGCCCTTGCGCATCGGGATGGCGATCTTGTTCGCATCGTCGGTCAGCACGGCGATCTTCACATTCGCGTCGGGGTGTTCCTTCGTGTAATCGTAGAAGGTCATCTCGGCGTTCAGCGTTGCGTCGATGCGCCCGCTCAGCAGCAGCTCAAACGTCTGGTTCAGGTCGTCAACGCCCGTCACCGTCGCGCCGTACTGCTCGGCCAGCTCGGCGTAGGTGCTGGAGATCGTGTTTGCGGTCTTTTTGCCCTTCAGGTCCTCCAGCGTGTTGATGCTGTCATCGTCGGCCTTGGTGATGACAGCGGTGCGGTTGAAGGCGTAGGGCGTCGAGAAGTCGTATTTTTCGGCGCGTTCGGGGGTGATGTCCACGCCGTTGACCATGATGTCATAGCGGCCCGCGTCCAGACCGGCCAGCAGGCCGTCCCACTCGCCCTCGACAAACTGCGGCTCAACGCCCAGCTTCTTCGCGATCTCGGTGGCGACCTCGACGTCGTAGCCGACGAGGTTGTCGTTTTCATCGTGGTAGGTCCAGGGTGCCCATGTGCCCTCCATCGCAACCGTGATGGTACCCTTGGCCTGGATCTCGCTCAACAGGTCGCCGGACGCGGCCTCGGCGGTGCTCCCGGCGGCGGATTCCGCTGCGGGCGCGGTGGCGGCGGCGCTGCTGCCGCAGGCGGTCAGGGCCAGCGCGGCGGTCAGGGTCAGGGCGGTCAGCTTGGTCAGGTTCTTCATTACAATAGGCTCCTTTGCTTGTAGGTCTGCAAGAATTCTTTGGTGCGGGGCTGCTGCGGGTCGTTGAAGAACGCCTCGGCGGTGTTCTGCTCCACAATGACGCCCTGCTCCATGAACACCACGCGGTTGGCCGCGTGGCGGGCAAAATCCATCTCGTGGGTCACGACCAGCATTGTGCGGCCTTCCCCGGCCAGGCTGCGCATGACGGCCAGCACCTCGCCGGTCAGCTCGGGGTCCAAAGCGGACGTAGGCTCGTCGAAATAGATGATCTCCGGGTCGGCGGCCATGGCGCGGGCAATCGCCACGCGCTGCTGCTGCCCGCCGGAAAGCTGGCTGGGGTAGTAGTCGGCGCGGTCATCCATGCCGACCTTGACCAGCGCGGCGCGGGCGATCTCCTCGGCCCGGCGGCGCGGCATTTTGCGCGCGATGATAAGCCCCTCGGTCACGTTTTGCAGCGCGGTCTTGTTGGCAAACAGGTTGTAGCTTTGAAAGACAAACCCCGTGCGGCGGCGCAGGGCGTTGGCCTCGGCGTGGGTGATGCGGGCCAGGTCTACGCGCTGGTCGTCAAACAGCATCGTACCGCCGTCGGACTTCTCCAAAAAGTTCAGACAGCGCAGCATCGTTGTTTTTCCGCTGCCGCTGGGGCCTAAAATGGCGACGACGTCGCCCTTGTTCACGTCCAAATCGATGCTCTTGAGCACCTGCAAATCGCCAAAGGACTTGCGCAGATTTCTGATTTGCAGCATAGTTCAGCTCCTTTGCGCGCCCTTGCTGTTGAGGTACCGCTCGCCGACGGCCTGCAGGCGGGTCAGCACGGTGCAGAACAGCAGGTAAACCAGACCGACCTCAATGTAGAGGGCCAGCGGCTCATAGGTGCGGGCCACAATGCGCTGGGTCGTCATGAACATTTCGGTCACGGTGATGTTCGCGGCCAGCGAGGTATCCTTGACCATGGCGATCAGCGTACTGGCCAGCGTGGGGAAGGCCGTGCGCAGCGCCTGCGGCAGGATGATGCGGCGGATGATCTGTAAGTAGCTCATGCCGACGCACTGCCCCGCCTCCATCTGGCCTTTGGGCACGGATTCCAGCGCGGCGCGGATGGTCTCGGCGCAGTACGCGCCCTCGTTGATGGAAAAGACGAGCACCGCCGCGGGGAACGGTTCAATCAGGATGCCGACGCCGGGCAGGCCGTAGAACACAACGAACAGCTGCACCAGCACGGGCGTGCCGCGGATGACCCAGATATAAAACCGGGCCAGCCGCTGCAAAACGGGCACATGGGCAAACTGCACCAGCGCCACCGCCACCGCGATGATAAGCGCCAGCGTGAACGAGATGGCGGTCAGCGGGATGGTGACGGTCAGGCCGGGCAGCAATATTTTACCAAAGGAATCCACAAGGATTCCCCACAGGCGTTCGGACATGGGGCGGAACTCTCCTTTTTTTGGTTGGGGTTGCGGGAATATTTCCCACTAAAACGGTATGCTATGAGATTGTAGCACACTTTGCCGGATTTTGCAAGAGTGAAATTTGAAGTGAAGTTTAAGGTTGGAGCAGAAAAGCCTCCCTTGTCAAAGACAGACTCCCCCGTGCCGGGGGAGGTGGCGCGTAGCGCCAGAAGGGGAGCAGTTGGACGCCGCAGGCGTCCGGAGGGATTCCGACGGACTATGCCCTGCACGCTGTCACACCCGCAGACGGGCAGGAATCCCTCCGCCTCGCAGGCTCGGCACCTCCCTTTGACAAGGGAGGCTTTTTCCCTGCGGGGTGAGGGTGGGGGGATTGCACGGAAGGTTTACTGTGGCCGGAAGCGGGCACGGCGGCCAGAGGGCTGGCCGCCCTACATTCCCCTTTTCCGGCAGGACGTAGGGCGGGGTGCCCCCACCCCGCCGAAGTTGGCGGCAGGCGGCAAAACCGGAACGGGGTGCAGGCGAAAGGCGGCGGGCCGGGCATGCCTAGCCCCTAGAAAGCGACAGTAACAGTAAGGGAACAATAAAAAGCCCGGTGCAAAGCACCGGACTTTTGTTAAAAGCAATTAAATATTAGCCAGCAGTAAGCGTACCATCAGTAACCGTATAGGTACCCTTAGTACCGTCATAAGTGCAAGTCTTACCATTAGAGCCATACTTGAACTGAGTAATCTTGGCAATCGGCGTATTGCCAGCGGTAGTGTTAATCTGCACCTGAGCCATAACGGATGTGCTGGGGGTCTCGGACAATTTCTCAATATCCGTCTTGTTCACAGTAACCGTACCATCGTCAGCGATATCAGTAGATTCAGAAGCAGAAATAACAACATCCGCCTTCAGTTTCTGCGTATCAGCCAACTTAACCGTACCATACTGCTCGTCAATCAAGGTCTGAGTAGCCATAACAGCCATACGGCACTCCGCCGTGATAGACTGCTCTTTCGCCTTGTCGATGTAACCAGTCAGAGCCGGAACCAGCAGGGCAGCCAGAATGGCCAGAATGACCAGGACGACGATGAGCTCGACCAGAGTGAAGCCCTTCTTGTTCTTCATTTTACGAATTTTCTCGAACATGACAAATTCCTCCAATAAATTCAGTAAGGACATCGTGCGTCCTCATTTGTGAAAATATAATATCACATAATTTTCCAAATTTCAACAGTCCCATGCAAAAACAGCAAAAAACATTTTTTTGCTTCTATTTTCGATTTTCCACCGTTTTGCCTGTTGCACTCCAACCGCCTTGCCGTGGCTGCCCCTCTGCCGCCACGCGGAATTCTATACATATTACCGTCATTTTTAAAGATCAGCTGTGCCGCCGCGCCAAAAGCCACAGTAAAAACTGCCGCAATTGAAACCGCACATATATTGCGTTTATTTTATCTGTGCTGTCTCTGTCGGTGCGAGCAGCAGGGCGCATCGCGTATGGATTTCAGCGTATATAGGCCAATTTTACAGGCGGGCAATTTTTGTGCTATTTTGCATTTTTCCGTGTCCTCTCTCCTCTGCCCGGCTGCAGGGGCGCTCCCTTTGTGAACATACCGCAAATTCCGGTGCAAAAGTGTGGTATACTGCAAGATTTTGTGCTATACTGGATAAAAAATCAACACAGCCGGGCCGCGCCCGGCACAAAAGGGGTCACACATGAACAACACCACCGAGGAAAAACGCGAGGCCATCCCCAACAGCATCAGCCGGATGCTGCTGGCGGGCATCGGCGTACTTTTGCAGGTTTTATGGATCTTCTGGCTTGCCCTCAAGCTGAACGACTACTCCACCGCCATTCAGGTATGCACGTCGGTACTGACATTTTTGATTACGCTGCGTATATATGGACTGCATATCAACTCCGCGTATAAAATTTCGTGGATCATTCTGATTTTGCTGTTCCCCATCTTCGGTCTGACCATCTATCTGCTGTTTGGCCGCAGCGGGGCCGTCAGCGTCATGCGCCGCCGTTTTGGTGAAAATATGACGATGCTGCGCCGGTATCACACACCCATTTTGCAGCAGCGCCGCGCCCTGCCCTACCCGGACCGCATCACCCGCAACCACGCCCGCTATTTGCAGGACCGCGCGGGCTACCCCGCCTATGACAACACCGATGTGACGTTCTACGGCGACACCTGCGAGGCGCTGGAGGCCCAGAAAACAGCTCTGCGCAGCGCGGAAAAGTTTATTTTCATGGAATACCACGCCATTGAGGACGCCTCCGCCTGGCAGGAGCTGGAGGATATTCTGGCCGAGCGCGCCGCCCACGGCGTGGAGGTGCGCGTATTTTACGACGACGTGGGCAGCATCGGGTTTATCAACAGCAAATTTGTCAAAAAGCTGGCGGGGCGCGGCATCCAGTGCCGCCGGTTCAACCCGGTCATCCCGATTTTGAACGTCTTTATGAACAATCGCGACCACCGCAAAATCACCGTTGTGGACGGGCGCGTCGGCTTTACCGGCGGCTACAATCTGGCGGAGGAGTACTTCAACCGCACCCACCCTTACGGCCAGTGGAAGGACAGCGGCATCCGCCTGGAGGGCGACGCCGTGCGCGGCCTGACGCTGATTTTCTTAGAGCTGTGGGGCGCAACGCAGAAGGCCGCACCCGAGGTCGAGCGCTATCTGCCCGATGTGCCCTACACCGCGCGGGAGAATGCCGTGGTGCTGCCCTACGCGGACAATCCGCTGGACGACGAGGCCACCGGCGAGAACGTCTACCTGAACATGATCCGCAGTGCGAAGGACTACGTCTACATTACAACGCCCTACCTTATTTTAAGTGACGAGATGCAGCGCACACTGCGGCTGGCCGCGTCCAGCGGCGTTGATGTGCGGATCATCACGCCGGGCATCCCGGACAAAAAGCTGATCTTCTCGGTCACGCGCAGCTATTACGCCAGCCTTGCCAAGAGCGGCGTGCGCATTTATGAGTACGCGCCCGGGTTCATCCACGCGAAGCAATGCGTAGCCGACGGCACAGAAGCCGTTGTAGGTACGATCAATTTTGACTTCCGCAGCCTGTACCTGCACTTTGAGAACGCCTGCTGGTTCTGCGGCTGCAGCGCCGTGGCCGATGTGCGCCGCGATTTTGACGCGCTGTTCCCCGTCTGCCGCGAGGTCACGCAGGAGTACGCCGACACCCGCAGCCTGGCCGTGCGCGGCTGGGACTGCGTGCTGCGGCTGTTCAGCCCGCTGATGTGACGGGCTGTGCGCCGGGCGCGGCAAGTGGAATTTTCCCAAAGAAATCTGTACTATTCCACGTTGCAAACCGCCGCTGCGCGCCGTACAATAAAGACAAAATCATCCTGTGAGGTGCATACCAATGGAGCATATAGCATGGAAGGGCCGCATCAAGCCCGGCTGCAAAGCGGAATATCAGCGCCGCCACGCGGAGATCTGGCCCGAGATGGTCGAGGTGCTGAAGGCTGCGGGCATCTGCAACTACAGCATCTTCTACTGTAACGACGAGCTGTTCGGCTACTATGAGTGTGCGAAGGGCGTTGCCTACGCCGAGAAGGTACAGGCCGAAAGCCCCGTTGTGGACCGCTGGAACGACTACATGAAGGACATTCTGGAGCTGGAAATGGACCCCGTGACCGGCGCCCAGCCCAAGCTGGAGCAGGTGTTCCGTCTGGAGTAAACGCGCATAAGACAGCAAAGCCGCCCGTGTCAGGCTGACACGGGCGGCTTGTGTTTTTATGGGCAGGTGCAGCGCAGGCGGTGTTGCCTTTAGGGTATTTACAACACGATGCGGAACGCGACGCGGTGCTCTCCTTCCCCGCTGACGCGGTAAGGCTCCTCCACATCGGTGCCCCAGCTGTCGATGCCGCCGACGCCGCGGGCTGCGCCCAGGATCGTCACGCTCGTGCGGCCCGTGGCGGGCAGCTCGGTGATGTGCTGGGCGGCCTCGATCTCCTGCGCAGTGTTGGGCAGTGCGCTGAAGGCAAACGGCGCGTCGGTCTGTTCAATCGTCAGCGCAGCCGCCGTCTGACCGCAGGCGTTGTGCTGCTCCAGCGTGAACTGACGGGTGCCCACATGCAGGCCGCAGTCCTGCGGGACGAGAGCCGGCTCAATGTGCGGCACCTCCTCATGGCAGCCAAAGACGCCGCCCTTGCAGCGATCCGGGTAGGTCTCGCCCGAAAGGCCGGTCCAGAGCGTGCGGGCCACGGGGGCAAACGTCTGGAATTTAACGCCGAAGCAGGGCAGCTCGGGCGCACCGGGCACGCCATGATAGACGGCCTCGACCAGCAGCGTGCCCTGCGGCTCCACGGTGTAGGTCAGCTCGGCCTTAGCGCCGGGCACGGTGGGCACGCCGTAGGTATAGCGCACCTGCACACCGTCGGCGGATTTCTGCAAGACCGCAAAGCCGAGGTTCTGCTGGTAGACATCTGCTGCCAGCCAGGCCGCCGCTTTCTGCGGGAAGCTGCAGCCACGGTCATTGTCGGTGGCGGCGCGCCAGAACGCCGGGCGCGGGGCGCGCCAGAGCCACTCGCTGCCGTTGACGGTCAGCGACGACGGCCCGGCCTCGCCCGCGGAAAAGAGAATTTCAAACCCGTCGCCCCTGACGCCGAGGTTGCCGTCGCCCTCGGTCACGGTCAACGTGCCGGGCTTGCGGGCGGCCTGTGCTTTGGCAGCGTCGCGGTCTGCCCGGGCGGCGGCTGCGGCGTTGCGGGCATCGTGAGCGGCGCGGCGGGCGGGGGTGTCATACCAGTAGCGCACGTCCTGCATGGCGGGCTTCTCGGCACCGTCGGCGTAGACAATGCCGTTGCCGCTGAAGTTGTAATCGGTGTTGCGGTCCGCAAAGTCGCCGCCGTAGCCCAGCACGCTGCGGCCAAGCGCGTCGGTGTGCCGGAGCGCCTGGTCCATGTAGTCCCAGATGAAGCCGCCCTGGTACTGGTCGAACTCGTCGGCCAAGCGCACATAGCTCTCCATACCGCCCAGCGAGTTGCCCATATCGTGCATATACTCGCAGAGAATGAAGGGCTTCTTCGGGTGGGATTCGAGATACTCGCGAATTTCCCACGGCTTGGCGTACATCCGGCTTTCCATGTCGCTGATGGCGTCGAACGCGCGGCAGTGGAACACCCCCTCATAATGCACGAGGCGGCCCGGGTCGTGGTCGTGGAAGAACTGCGACATGGCGAGAATATCCTCGCCCGCGTAGCTCTCATTGCCGCAGGACCAGATCAGGACGGCGGCGTGGTTCTTGTCGCGTTCAAACATGCTGCGGGCGCGGTCCACGACGCAGTCCTTCCACTCGGGCAGGCTGCCGGGCACGTTCCAGCTCGGCTCCACTGCGCCGAGCTTCTGCCAGCTGCCGTGGCTTTCAAGGTTCGTCTCGTCGATCATGTAGATACCGTTCCGGTCACACAGGTCATACCACAGGCTCTGGTCGGGGTAGTGGCAGGTGCGCACGGCGTTGATGTTGTTCTTTTTGAACACGGCCATGGCGGCGTGCATGTCGTCGGCGCCGATGGCGCGGCCCCTGTCGGCGTTCCACTCGTGGCGGTTGACGCCGTTGAACACGACACGTTCCCCGTTCAGGCACATGACGCCGTTTATCATCTCAAAGCGGCGGAAGCCGATGTCGTAGGGCACAACCTCCTGCAAAACGCCGTCGGCATCGCGCAGGGTCAGTACGGCGTGGTAGAGCACCGGCGCTGCATGGCTCCACGGCTGGATGCCCTCGATCTCGATCGTATCGCCCGCGGCGGGGCCCTCGTAGACGGCGTAGCCCTCGGGGTCGGTCACGACGAGGGCAACCAACGCGCCGTCGGTCTCGCCGTCTAGCTTGACGAGGGGCGTCAGCAGGCCGGTGGTGTTATCGGCGGCAAGGTCGGCCTTGAGCCAGATGTCGTTGATGTGGACCCTGGGCTTTGCGTACAGGTAGACCGAGCGGAAGATGCCCGAGAAGCGGAAGAAGTCCTGATCCTCGATCCAGGCGGCGCTGCTGCGCTTGTAGACCTCGACGCAGAGACGGTTGTTCTCGTCCCGAATATACGGTGTCAGATCAAATTCAGACGGGGTGAAGCTGTCCTCGGCATAGCCGACGAACTGGCCGTTGCACCACAGGTACATGGCCTGCTCCACGCCCTGAAAGCTGACGCAGACGCGCTGGCCGCGCAGGGACTTGTCCAGATCAAACTCTTTGACATAGCTGCCCACGGGGTCATCGTTCCAATCGACCTGCGGCGGGCGCAGGCAGCTGCGGCCATCCCACGGGTAGAGGGTGTTGGTGTACTGCAGCTGACCGTAGCCCTGCAGCTCAATGTGCCCGGGCACGCGGATCGTACCGAAGCCGGACAGGTCGGCGTCCGGCTGCCAGAAATCCGCCGGGCGGGCGGCAGGGTTGGCGCTCCACGCAAAGCGCCATGCGCCGTCCAGTGACTGGCGCAGCGATGTCAGGCCGCTTTCGGCCTCGTCCAAGGTGCGGCAGCAGAGATGGTCAGAGTGTGCGTCCAGCCGGTTCACGGCAAAGACGGTGGGGTCACTCAGCCAGCGAAGTTCAGGGGTCATAGGGATCTCTCCTTTACACAATCAGGTTCTTACCGTCATTCTGCCACAGGGCGCGCGGGGTGTCAATGGAAAGTTTCACGCAGATATTTTCCGTATTTTTTGCATCTTTACGGGAATTGTGCTGTGTTTAACACTTCGCGGCAGGATTTTTTGAGTTTTTCTGTTTTGTCTGGTGGCAGATTGTACGCTGCAGCACCAGATATAGCGGTGGCGACAGGATTTTTGCGGGGTGAGTTGTTATAGTCGGCACACCTGGGGCGCAAAAAAGCGCCGCACCTTTTTGCAGGGGCGGCGTTTTGGGGTCATACTTCTTCTGTCTCCGCCTCTGCGGCGGCGCGCAGACGCTCCCGCACGGGGCGCAGGGCCTCGGGCAGAGCCTCGTCGGGCAGGTCGCTGATGCCCTCGGTGCTGCCGCGGGCGGCGGCGGTCTCATAGAACCAGCACTTGTAGTCCAGGGTGTCCATCGTCTGCTGCAATTCAGCCATGCGGGTCTCGAGCACGGTGCGCTGCTTGCGGAACAGCTCCAGCCGCCGGGCAATGGTCTCATCGCCCTGCATGGCCAGCTCGATGTATTCGCGGATGTCCTTGAGGGACATGCCGGTCTTTTTCAGGCACTCGATGATGCGCAGCCACTCGAAGTCCTTCTCCGTAAAAACGCGGATGCCGCCGGACGAGCGCCCGACGAAGGGCAGCAGCCCTTCCTTATCGTAATAGCGGATCGTCGATGCGGGCACACCCAGCCGCTGCGCCATCTCCCCCACTGTATAGGCCATGTGTTTTCCTCCTATGACTTAAACCAAGGTTTAACCTGTGTATCAGTATAGGACAAAAGGGCGGCGTTGTCAAGGCGGGCGGGGTCACCCGCGGTATTTTCCCCTCATCCGGCTGAACGGTTTCCGGTTCTTGCGCACGCCGCGGGGCGTGCCGCCGCTCCCCTGCCCGCTTTTCTTTTATAGGGAAGGCTTTTTCTATTTTTTATTGACAAACGCGCGGTTTGTTTCTATCATGTTCATATAAGCAAGGGAGGGACCGCCACTATGCTGACCTATAATATGGACGTGGAGGAACGCAGCACCTGGCTGCGCGCCACCCCCGGCGCGGCGGCGCTGGCACAGCCGTTTTACTGCACCGAGGCCGGCAACTTTTATGGCCGCGCCCATTTTGCCACAGCCCGTACCGATAAGGAAAGCTATCTGCTGTTTTATACGCTGTCCGGCTCCGGTCTGATCGAGCAGAACGACCAGCGCGTGGAGCTGCCCGCCGGCAGCGCCCTGCTGCTGAACTGCCGCACCCCCCAAAGCTACTGCACTGCCCCCGGGCAGGACCACTGGCACCACTACTGGGCGCATCTGGACGGCGCGGGCGTCGCCAATCTGGCCGAGGTACTGCAGCCGCAGGGGCGGCTGTCCCCCGTTACGGTCAGTCGGCTGGAGATGCAGCCGCTGTTTGAGTCACTGGCCGCCGAGTGGGAGCACGGCGCTGCCGCACAGATCGAGATCTGCCTGGCCCTGCACCGGATGCTGGCCCTGATGGCCCGCCAGCTGCTGGCCGGGGACGAGAGCCGCTCCAACCGCACCTTGATCGAACAGGCCGCCGAGTACATCCGCCAGCACTATGCCGAGCCGCTGTCGCTTGACAGCCTGCTGGCCCAGACGCCGGTGAGCAAGAGCTGGTTCCTGCGGCTGTTCCGCCAGTACATGGGCACGACGCCCTACAATTTTTTGCTGTCCACGCGGATCACACGCGCCAAGGAGCTGCTGGTGCTGACGGATTTCTCCGTCTGCGAGATCGCGCACCAGGTCGGCTTTGGGGATGAGAGCAACTTCTCGACCCGCTTTACCGCCATGGTGGGCCAAAGCCCCCAGCAGTACCGCAAAAGTGCAATGAAGCCCGCGGAAAACTGAATAATGGGAAAGAAGGCATTTGTATGTTGAAAACCGAACGCATGGACCGTGTCCGTGCTGCCCTGCGCGCGCAGGGACTGACGCAGATGATCGTCTGCGACCCCAAGAGCGTGTGGTATCTGACCGGCGTCGCCGTGGAGCCCTATGAGCGTCTGCTGGCGCTCTACCTGCCCACCGAGGGCGAGCCGGTACTGTTTTTGAACAGACTGTTCAATGTGCCCGAGCCGCCGTGCAGGACCGTCTGGCACACCGACACGGACAAGCCCGTGGCGCAGATTGCCGAGGTCGTGGACGCGGGCAAGCCGCTGGGCATTGACAAGGAGTGGCCCGCCAGGTTTCTGATCCCGCTGATGGAGACCCACCCCGGTATGCAGGTCGTGCTGTCCAGCGACTGCGTGGACGACTGCCGCGCCTGCAAGGACGCCGAGGAGCAGTCCCTCATGCGCGAGGCGTCCCGCATCAACGACGCGGTAAACGAGGCCGCGAAGCACTATATAAAGGCCGGCATGACCGAACGCGAGGTCGCCGAGTTTATCGACGCGCAGTTCCGTGCCCACGGCTGCGAGGGGCCGAGCTTTACGACGATCGTCTCCTTTGGTGCCAACGCCGCCGACCCGCACCACGAGCCGGACGACACCGTGTTAAAAGAGGGCGACTGCGTGCTGTTTGACATGGGCTGCGTGAAGAGCCGCTATTGCAGCGACATGACCCGCACCTGGTTCTGCGGCCAGCCCACTGAAAAGCAGGCCGCTGTGCACGATCTGGTGCGCCGCGCGAATGAGACTGCCGAGGCGCTCATCAAGCCCGGCGTGCGCCTGTGTGAGCTGGACGCCGCCGCGCGCGACCTGATTACGGAAGCGGGCTACGGCGCGTATTTCAACCACCGTCTGGGGCATTTCATCGGCCAGACCGACCACGAGAAGGGCGACGTCAGCAGCGCGAACACCACCGTAGCCAGACCCGGCATGATCTTTTCGATTGAGCCGGGCGTCTACCTGCCCGGCGAGTTCGGCGTCCGCGTGGAGGACCTCGTCCTGGTGACCGAGACCGGCTGCGAGGTGCTGAACAGGAACGATAAGCATTGGGATGTGGTGGGGAAATAACTGCCGCCATCCCTGCCTCCCCTTGAGGGGAGGTGGCCCCGCAGGGCCGGAAGGGTGGCTGGCAGCCGACCTATAAAAGGGTTGCTGCGGCCCACCCCTCACCGCCTGCGGGCGGAGCTCCCCTCAAGGGGAGCCTAAAGAATTTCAGAGAGGTGTACGATTGAAAAAACATCTGTTCCGTATCATTGCCGTCCTGTCCGCCGCGGTCCTGCTGGCGGGCTGCGCGGCGTCGCGGCTGCGGCTGGGGGCTGCGGCTGCAGGCGGCGTGTACAATGCGTTTGGTACCGCCATGGCCACCCAGAACAGCACCATCGAGGTCAAACAGACCGCCGGGTCCGCCGCCAACCTGCGGCTGCTGGCGGGCGGCTATTTACAGCTGGCCGTTGCCCAGTCCGACATGGCGCAGGATGCCTACGACGGCAGCGGCATCTTTTCCCACGAGAGTACCGAGCGCAGCTTCAGCGCCGTGGCCGCCCTGTATGAGGAGGCCGTGCAGGTCGTTGTCCGGGCCGACTCCGGCATTACGACGCTGGAGGAGCTGCAGGGCTGCACGCTCAGCGTCGGCGAGGAGGAATCCGGCACCGAGCAGAACGCCGGGCAGGTGTTGGCCGCCTGCGGCCTGAACAACCGCCTGGTACACACTGTAAACCTGAACTACACCGACGCTGCCGCCCGGCTGGCCGACGGCACGATCGACGCGATGTTCGTCACCGCCGGTCTGCACGCCGACGCGCTGGAGCAGCTGGCCAAGACCTGCGCCATCCGTCTGCTCTCCGTCGACGGGGGTGTCGGTGCGCGGCTGCTGGCGGCCTACCCGGCCTACCGCGCCTGCGTTATCCCCGCCGGGACCTACGCCGGTCAGGATGAGGACGTCTGGACCGTCAGCGTGCAGGCGCTTCTGCTGGCGTCGAACGCGCTGTCCGACGAGACCGTCCAAAGGCTGACTGCCCGGTATTTTGACAGCGTGGACGCCGTGGCTGCCGCCGTGCCGGTGCCGCTGGTGACCGACCCCGCCGTGGCCGCCGCGCAGAGCGTTATCCCCTACCACACCGGGGCCGCTGCGTACTACACCGCGCAGGGCATCACCCCCGCAGGGCCGGAGATGGGCGCGTCCCCTGAACAGGAGGCCGCCGCATGATCATCTCACTGGATATGTACCAGACGCTGTTTGCGGCGGTCTGCGTGCTGATGCTGGGCCGCTTTTTGAAGGCGCGCATCGGCTTTCTGGAAAAATTCTGCATTCCCGCGCCGGTCATCGGCGGCGTGCTGTTTGCCGTTTTCACCTGTCTCTGCTATGTGACCGGCATTGCCGAGTTTGAATTTGACGACATTTTAAAGGAAGTCTGCATGGTGTTCTTCTTCACCTCGGTAGGCTTTCAGGCCAACCTCAAGGTGCTGAAAAGCGGCGGCAAATCGCTGATCCTCTTCTTGGGGCTGGTCGTTGCGCTGATTTTGTGCCAGAACTTCCTCGCCGTTGGGCTGGCGGATCTGCTGGGCATCTCGCCGCTGATCGGTCTGTGCACCGGTTCCATCCCGATGGTCGGCGGCCACGGCACAGCGGGCGCGTTCGGCCCCGTGCTCGAGGACTTTGGCGTTGCGGGCGCGACCACGCTCTGCACGGCGGCGGCCACCTACGGCCTGATTGCGGGCAGCGTCATGGGCGGCCCGACGGGCCGTCTGCTCATTGAGCGCCGCAAGCTGCTGGACACCGTTGTGCCCGAGGACGACAGCCTGCTGGTGGAGGAAGAAATCAAGCACGAGCGCCACACCAGCATGTACCCGGCCGCTGTGTTCCAGCTGATTATCGCCATCGGCATCGGCACGTTCATCTCCAAGGCGCTGGCCATGACCGGGCTGACGTTCCCCATTTATATCGGCGCGATGATTGCCGCGGCGTGTATGCGCAACATCGGCAAATTCTCCCACAAATTCACGACCCACATGGGCGAGATCAACGACATCGGCGGCATCAGCCTGTCGCTGTTCCTGGGCATTGCCATGATCACGCTGAAGCTGTGGCAGCTGGCCGCGCTGGCGCTGCCGCTCATCATCCTGCTGGCGGGCCAGACGCTGCTGATTTTCCTGTTCACCTACTTTGTGATTTTCAACATCATGGGCCGCGACTATGACGCTGCGGTCATTGCAGCGGGCGTCTGCGGCTTTGGCATGGGCGCGACGCCCAACGCCATGGCCAACATGCAGGCCCTGTGCGAAAAGTATGCTCCGTCGGTCAAGGCGTATCTGCTGATCCCGCTGGTAGGCAGTCTGTTTGCGGACTTCCTCAACAGTCTGGTCATCACCTTCTTTATCAACTTTATCTAATGGGGAGGTCTTTCTGATGTTCCGCAAGCTGCGCGAGGCGCTGAAAAAGCAGCGCTACCGTGTCCACAGTGACGATGTTGCCCTGCCCGAGGTCCACACCGGCCAGATCGCCCACAGCGACGCCCCCGAGACCCCGGAGAAGCACAAGTCCATCAACTATGAAAACGTCGCCATCCCGGAGGTTCATATTCCAAAGAAGAAGCCCTGAAGCCTTCTCCCCTTGGGGGAGAAGGTGGCCCCGCAGGGCCGGATGAGGGGAGAGCTTGCCACGGTTGCCCGCAAACGGGTTGCCACAGAGGGTTCGGCCCTCATCAGTCACCTTCGGTGACAGCTTCCCCCGATGGGGAAGCCTTTTTGTACAGCAAAACGCCCCTGACCGTTCGGTCAGGGGCGTTTTGCCCGTAATGTTAGTCGAGGAAGTTCTCGTTGAGGGTGACACCGAAGTCGTGGGCGATGGCGCGCAGGTCATCGTCGGTGATGGTCTGGCGGATCAGGCCGCCGCCCATGGACAGGACCTTGACGTAGATCTCGGCACTCTTTTCAATCGTGTGGGCGAGGCCGAAGGTGATGTCAAAGTCAGGGCCGGAGGCAAACAGGCCGTGCTGTGCCCAGATAGCGGCCTGATAGGTTTTCATCTTCTCGCTAGTGGCCATGGCAATGTCCGCGCCGCCCGGGACCATCCAGGGGCAGACGCCAACGCCCTCGGGGAAAACGACGGGGCACTCGGTAGCGCTCTGCCACAGGGCGCGGGAGAAGTCACGGTCCGTCAGCGGCAGGATGTAGGTCAGCGCAATGACGTTGGTGGCGTGGCAGTGATAAATAACGCGGTTCGCGCCGTTGGTAGCGGCCTTGCGGACGCTGTGGTTCATGAAATGGCTGGGGAACTCGGACGTCGGGCGTGCGCCGTCGGCCAGACCCCAGACGATGCGCCAGCTGTCGCCCTTGTCGTTGATCTCCACAATGCCGATGCTGTGGATCGGGTCGGGCTCGACGTTGCGGAAGAACTTGCCGGAGCCGGTGGTGATGAAGTACTCACCGGCCAGATTATCGGCCTGCACGCCCATGTTGACCCACTCGCGCGGCTCGGCGTCGAAGTAGGGACGGCAGGCGGCGACGTCCTCCCCGGTCATGCGGTAGGTCAGGTTGCCGCCGTTGCGCTCGTGCCAGCCCTGCAGCCAGCCATCGTTGCACATGCGGATAAAGCCCTTGACGCAGGGAATTTCATAAATCGTAGACATAATTTCTGCTCCTTTATATCGTTGTGTTGGCTTCCCCCTCCGGGGGAAGCTGTCAGTGGCCCCGACCACTGACTGATGAGGGCAAAGCTGCCGACAGCAGCCCGTTACCGGGCAATTGCCGCAAGGCCGCCCCTCATCCGGCCTCGGGCGGGGCCTCGGCCACCTTCCCCCAAGGGGGAAGGCATCCCGAAATCAGCGCGTGATCACATCCACCGGCACATTGAAGATCTCGGCAACCTTCAAAATCGTGTCGATGTGGTGGCCGGTGGCGGCGGCCATGTGGTGGGTGGGGCCGGCCTCGCTCCAGCGGTTGACGAACTCGCGGGCACCGCAGCTGAAGCGGGTGCGCATGTTCGTGTCACCGAAGGTGAAGATCGGGCCGGGCTCGTTGACGCCCTCGGCCACAACAAACTTGAAGTGGCCGTCCTTGTCCTGCGTGATGGCCAGATAGGTCACATCGCCCACCGGCGGGTAGAACTGGGTCAGGTAGCCGCCGCCGGTCTTGCCGTGGAAAACGGGCACGATCTTCATGGTCGGCTTTCTGGCCGTGGAGATGTCGGCGTCGCCGGAGCCGGAGTGGCCGATGATGCAGATGTCCTCATTGAAGTCGATGGAGTACATCTCGCTCAGCTGGCCGCAGCCCGCAATGGTCTTGAGGATGGACATGGCCATCGCGACCTTGATGTCGCCCTCGACGGCGCAGGCCGTGCCCTGCTTGATGAGCATCGAGAACGCAGGGATCAGCATCGAGTCCAGCTTACCGGCCACGCCCTTGGCAAAGCCGTCGTAGTGGCTGGCGACGAAGGCGATCTTCTCGTCCCTGACCCACTGCTCAAATGCGACAACGTAGCGGGCCATATCCCAGACCTTCTCCACCGTGCCGCCGCCCTCAATATCGAAGGTGTCCAGAATGTCCTGCGCCTTGGCGCGGATGGCATCCTCGTCGGTGATGTTGTCGGCGATGGCCCACATCTTCTCCCAGTCAAACTGCTTGGTGTAGAGCCACATGCGGTTGTACAGGTTCGTCTCATCGATGTACAGATCCATCATGCCGGGGTACGGGCGGCCGATCTGCGCAAGGTTCGTATCACGGAAGCGGCGGCGCACCTGCGCGGCCCTGCACCAGTCGTTGATTTCGGCCTGCACGGCGGGGTCACCGCCCTCGACAACGCCGGTGATGACGGCGTGGCGCTTGCCGGCGCGCTCCAGATCAGCGACCATCTCGCCGACAGCGCCGCAGGCGTACAGCTCGCCCAGCCAGGTGGGGGTGTCGGTGTTGGCGTAGTCGGGGGCCTTCTTCTTCTGCACGTTGACGAGGACGACGGGCACGTCGAGGTCGCGCACGGCGGGCAGCATATTGTAAGAGGTAGCGTAGGTCAGCAGCTGCAGAATGACAAGGTCAACGTCGGCGGCGCGGAACTTATCGCCCGCGGCCATGGACTGCTCCTTGGTGGTGACGATGCCGCCGTCGATGACATCGACGGTGTCGGGCAGCGTCTTTTTGAAGGCGGCGTACTGGCCCTCAAACTCGGGGACCAGCGTGGGGAACTGCGGCAGGTAAGCGCCCAGCGCAATGGCGAACACGCCAACGCGGGCTTTGGTTTCGACTAACATGGTGGGACCTCCTGTATATGGATTTGTTGTATTGGTAGGGGCCGGGCATGCCCGGCCCTGTCGTGTAAGGCAAAAGGTCGTTTACTCCGGCTGATACTCTTTAATTTCAAAGCTGCGCCGGATGGCGGCGCGGGCCTCGGCCAGGTCGGCAAAATCGCCGCTGTGGATGAACTGCACCATCAGGTTGCCCAGCGCTGTGCCCTCGGTGGGGCCTGCAAACACGGTCAGGCCGGTGGCGTTGGCGGTCTGCTGGTTCAGGTAGCCGTCCTGGCTGCCGCCGCCGACGATGTTCAGGCTTGTGTAGGTCTTGCCGGTCAGGCTTTGCAAGTTCTCCACGGCGCGGCGGTAGTCCTGCGTCAGGGAGTTGTAGACGCACTGCATGACCTCGCCGGTGGCGGCGGGCACGGGCTGGTGCGTGTCGGCGCAGGCGGCCCTGACTTCTTCGATCATGGAGGCAGGCGCTAAGAAGCGGTTGTCATCGGGGTCAACGCAGCTGGGGAAGTCAGCGGCCTCCTTCGCGGCGGCGATCAGCTCCGGGAAGCTCGGGCGGGTGCCGGTCTTTTCGCCAAGCTCACGGCGGACGGACTGGATCATCCACAGGCCCATGATGTTTTTCAGGTAACGGTAGCGGTATTCATAGCCGCCCTCGTTCGTAAAGTTGGCGGCGCAGCTGTCCGGGCCGGTGATGGCCGCTGCGTTTTCCACGCCCAGCAGGCTCCATGTGCCGCTGGACAGGTAAGCGGCGTACTCATCCCGCGCGGGCACGGCGAGGAACGCCGAGCCGGTGTCGTGCGTTGCGGGCAGAATGACCTCGGCGTCAAAGCCGACAGCCTTCTGCATTTCCGGCGTCAGATGCCCCAGCACGGTCCCGGCGGTCTTGATGGGCTGGAAGATGCCGCGCGGCAGACCCAGCTTTTCGATCAGTGCATCGTCCCAGTCCCTGCTGTCCGCGCCCACCAGCGCCGTGGTGCTGGCGTTCGTGTACTCATTGGCGGGCACGCCGCAGAGCAGGTAGTTCAGGTAATCGGGCACCATCAGGAACGTTTTGGCGGCGGCCAGCTGCTCCGGGTGCTCCTTTTTGAGCGCCATCAGCTGGTAGACCGTGTTGAACGGCTGGTACTGGATGCCGGTGCGGGCGTAGTGGTCGGCAAAGGTCAGGCCGTATTCCTTTTCCAGCGCCTCGCGGATGCCCTCGGTGCGCTCGTCGCGGTAGGCGACGGCGTCGCCGATGCGCTTATTGTCCGCATCCAGCAGCACAAAATCGACGGCCCAGGTGTCGATGCCGATGGTCGCGGGGGCAAAGCCTGCGTCGTGTGCAGCCTTCAAGCCGTTGACGACCTCTTTCGCGAGGGTGTCGATGTCCCAGCAGAGGTGGCCATTCTCGCGGTGGACGCCGTTTTCGAAGCGGTAGACCTCCTGCAGGGTGATTTTTCCGTTCTGCACGGTGCCTGCGATGTGCCGCCCGCTGGACGCGCCGATGTCGACTGCCAGTGTACAGGTTTGCATAAGCTCTCTCCTTCTTTGCAAAATAACAGTGTTGCAGCATTTGCTTTTTGTCTGCATTATACGACACCCGGGCCCGGCTTTCCATCCGCAAAAGACTTTGATTGTTTGGGAAAATTCCACACGTCCCTTTCCGCGTTCCCGGCGGTTTTGTCCGGGCCCCGTGCCGGAATGATCCGATTGACACGCCCCGTGCCGTCCCGTATAATAGACCCTGCAACCAATAAAGGAGATGTTACATTATGGCCACCGCGCACAAAAGCCGTGTGCTGGATATGACCCAGGGCGACCCGTTCCGCCTGGTGCTGCAATTTTCGATGCCGCTGTTCTGCTCCAACCTTTTGCAGCAGCTGTACAACCTGACCGACACTGCGCTGGCCGGGCACCTGCTGGGCTCCGCCGCGCTGCGGAGATCGGCGCGACGGCGGCGCTGTACGGGCTTATCATGAACTTTGCCTTCGGCATGAACAACGGCCTGGCGCTGACGGTCAGCCGCTATTTTGGCGCGGGCGATGAAAGCGGGATACGCCGCGCCGTGGGCTGGATGGTCACGCTGTCGGCGGCGGTGTCGCTGGTGCTGACGGGGTGCTCCCTGCTGGGCCGCGACGCGCTGCTGACCGTTTTGCAGGTCCCGGCACAGGCATGGGGCGGCGCGTCCGCCTACCTGACCGTCATTCTGCTGGGCATCCCGCTGACGATGCTTTATAATATGGAGGCTGCGCTGCTGCGCGCCGTCGACAACAGCGTGACGCCGCTGCTGTTCCTGCTGTTCAGCAGCGTGCTGAACGTCGGGCTGGACGCCGCGTTCATGGGGCCGCTGGGGCTGGGCGTGCGCGGCGCGGCCATTGCCACGGTGCTGGCGCAGGGCATCAGCGCCGTGCTGGGCGTTGTGTACATCCTGCGCGGCTACCCGGAGCTGCGCTTTACGCCCCGGCAGCTCGGGGCTGCCACGCGCCGCGCCGTGACCAGTATGTTCTGGGCGGGCCTGAGCATGGGGCTGATGAGCGCCATCTACAATCTGGGCAGCGTGGCGCTGCAAAGCAGCATCAACGCGCTGGGCAGCGTCTACATCACGGCGCAGACCGCCGCGCGCCGCCTGGCGGAGCTGTACTTTATCCCGGGCGGTGCGCTGGGCATCGGCGTGGCGACGTTCAGCAGCCAGAATCTGGGTGCGGGCCGCCGCAGCCGCATCTGGCAGAGCGTCAAGGCCGCGCTTGCGATCTATTTTGTGTGGTGGGTGTTTGTGATGGCGTTCACCTTCCTGCTGGGCGGGGCCGCCATCCGCGGCATCACGGGCAGCACGGACGAGGTCATTATCTCCAACGCGCTGCTGTACCTGAAAATCAGCGCACCGGTCATCCCGCCGATGGCCGTGCTGGTCATTCTGCGCAATATGCTGCAGGGCATCCGGCACACGGTAGAGCCGCTGCTGGCCAGCGGGCTGGAGCTTGTGGGCAAGGTGATCTTTGCCGTATGGCTCGTGCCGGTCCGGGGCTACCGCGCGGTCTGCTTTTGTGAGCCGACGACCTGGGTCGTATGCTTTGTGTTTATCCTGCTGGCGGTCTGGCGCTGCCGGGGCGATTTGCGCGACGCAGAAAAAATTTGAATTTTTTTGTAAAAAGGGCTTGCAATTTGGGAGTCGTTCTGCTATAATAATATGCGTCGCCAAGAGGCGGCGCAATAAGCGCGGTTAGCTCAGCTGGTAGAGCATCTGCTTGACGTGCAGGAGGTCACAGGTTCGAGTCCTGTACCGCGCACCAAGAGTCTGTGGCATCTTAGATGTCACAGACTCTTTTTTTGTTGTATCGCCCAGAACCGGCAAGGCCGATGTCGAAAACGAAATCCGTAGGGGCGCATTCTATATGCGCCCGCGGAAGTTTATCCTGCCGCAAGCGGGCACGGGCGGATATGGAATCCGCCCCTACGTTTTTTGTGGCGGCGGAGGCCCCCCGCACAGAGGCGGTGCCCCGCGTGGAGCTTTCAGTTCAGCTTTGAGGATTAAGCTCATCACAACAAAACCGGGTGAGGCAACTGCAGAGGAATGATTTTTGGGCTTGATAATTGGAACTTGTATCCAATAACGGGTATTCGTTGTGCCTATAAAACAGCACCAGCCGTCACGAGGCGTGACGGCTGGTGCTGTCTTATGGTTTTAGGGGTTTGTTTGGCTAACGCTGACGGTAAAGGTTACCGTGCCGGTGTAGCTGCCCGCGTAGGGGGCAGCGTCCGGCTTGACGAAGGTCAGGGTTGTGGTTTTAGCGGTTTCACCGCTTTGGGCGGTCAAGACCGCGCTGTCGGTGGTTAGCTCATCATTACCGTTTTTGATTTTATAGCTTGCCGTTACATCGTTATAGCCGTCCAGCGTGGCGGTAAAGGGACCGTTAACGGTCACCTTCAGCGTTTTGTCGGTGGGCAGGGTGACGTTTGCGGCAGAAATAGTTGCCTTGGCGTTTGCGGCATTGCCCAGCGTTACCTCGGCGGGTATGGTCACGGTGTAGGCAATTTCTGGTTCACCGCAGTAGATGCATTTGCCGTCATGATAGTCGTGCTTAAGTTCTTCCTTCGTATTGCTGTACCTGCCTGTGCAGGGGGTGCCTTGGTATACCTTTGCGCCATTCAACACGGGGTAGTTTTGCTTGCTTGCCCCGGTCAGGGTCTGCCCCCATACGGGTTCGGCACGATTGCCTTGCAGCAGGTACGCGACCTCGCCGCTGGCAAACTGTTCTGCCGTTTTGGCGGTGATGCCTGTGACGGTACTGCCGGAACTGCCGGTATCGTTGGGAAGGTAGTAACAGTTGAAGAGGTCGCAAGAATAACTACCGCAAATTTTGGCGGCAGTGTTTTTGTTCGCATTGTAACAGTTTTGAATGGTTGAGTCGCTCTCAGCTAATCCAACGATGCCGCCGTACTGGCTGCCGCTGGAAGAGGTGAATTCCGATACAGCGCCGGTATTGCCGCAATCCTGCACCCTTGCACCGGATATCTGTCCGACAATGCCGCCGAATCTGGCGTATCTGCCGGTCACTGCGCCGGAGTTGAAGCAGCGCTGCACCGTTGTATTCGTTCCTGCAAATCCGGCAATGCCGCCGAGGTTCCAACAGCCGCTCACGGTGCCGCTGTTGGTACAGTCGGTGACAACATTATTGCCTGTCATGCAGCCTACAATGCCGCCCCAGTATTGGGAATCATCTCTATCGGAGTCACCAATGGTCGTCCCGACCGCGTGGCAATTTTTAATGGTGCCGCCTTTGATATAACCGCACACGGCGCCAATATAATTGTTGCCGTTAAAGGCAGAGTCCCGCACGGTAACGTTTTGTATGGTGGCTTTATCTGCATAGCCGACCAGACCGACGTACTCTGCACTTGCGTCCTTACAGGTCAGCTTGCTGATGGTGTAACCGCTGCCGTCAAAATCGCCTGTAAACGGATTTGCTTTTTGCCAATGGGCGTCCACTCGGCGCTGTCCATGGTGATATTCGCCATCAGGCGGGCGTTGATGCTGGGTCGGTTTTGCTCGTTTACTTGCTTGGCAAACCAGCGCAGCTGCCCTTGGTTGTGAATTTCGTAATAGTCGCCGTTCGGCGTTGCCTCCTGCCATTCACCGCAGCGTATGCAAACGTCGTATTCATCATTATACACGTGCTGGGTAAATGTTTGGTCGGGCATATTGCTGTACCGATTGCAGGGGGAACCCTCTGCCGCTTTGTAAACCGTGTAAGCAGAAGTGCTGTTAAGCACAGGGGTTTTGTCCGTTTCGCCCGTGTCGTTCGGGTCGATACGCTGCCCCCAAACCTGCGGGACAGTTGCGCCGCCAAGGTCTTTTTGCAGCTGGTACGCCACCTCGCCGTTTTGGAACTGGAGTTTGTTTTTGGATGCGCAATTTGTGCCTTCGGTTCCATCGCCAACAGCTTTTGCACTTGTCCCCGCAAGGTAATAGCAGTTGCTCACAGTGCCGCTGCGGTTATAGCCGCACACGCCGCCGACAAAGAACCCTGTGGACCCTGTGCCAACCTTGCCGGTGTTATAGCATTTTTCCAAGGTGCCGTCGTTCTGACCGCACACACCGCCGAAATACCATGTGCCGGAAACCGTACCGGTGTTATAGCATCCTTGTATGATGCTGTCGCTGTAGTTATAGCCGCACACGCCGCTGACATTTTCATTGCCGGAAACCTTGCCGGTGTTGTGGCAGTTCAGTACAAGCCCTGCGCGATTACCATTTTGGTTTGAACCGCAGATACCGCCGACAGAATTGCCTGTACCTTTTACTGTACAGTCGGAGGTACAGTTCTGTACGGTGCCACCATCGTTCCAGCCGCAGATACCGCCGACAGAAATGTTTCCGGACACATAGGAATCCGTGACGTTGACATTTTTCACGGTGCCGCCGTTTTCAACGCAGCCGAACAAGCCAACGTAGTTCTTACTGCTATCGTTAATGTACAGCCCGCTGATGGTGTAGCCGCCGCCGTCAAACTCGCCTTTAAACGGATTGGCGTATTTGCCGATGGGCGTCCACTTTACGAGGGTGTCGGCGTTGGAGGTCAAGCTGCCGTCGTCGTTTAATACTTTGTTTTCGCCGTTGAGTTTGATGTCAGCCGTCAGCTTGGCTTTGACGTTCATGGGGGCTGATTCTGCCAGCCATTTTAGGTCTTCTACGCTGTCGATAACATACCACTCGCCCTCTGTGGTAGGCGTGGAGTAGTCAGCCAGCGTTTCCACCGCATCCGTGGTGGCTTCGCCCCACAGCGCCAGCAGCGCGTTGGCGGCGGCGTCATAGCGCGTCAAATCCAGCCCTGCCAATTCGTCATCGGTAAGGCTTTCTTTTGCATCGTCAATGTCCGTCAGCGCCTGTGCCACTGCCTCGGCGTTGTCGTCCGTCACTTCGTCCGGCAGGGCGTCAATCATCGCCTGCACGGCTGCCGCGGGGTCAGGGGTTGCCGTGGGTTCCGCAGACGGCTCCGGGGCAGGCGTTTCCGCAGCGTCCGGCGCAGGCTCCTCCGCCGGTGTGGCGGTAGGCTCTGCCGTGGGCTCCGGGGTCGGTGCTGCCATTGGCACAGCCGTTTCCTCCGGGATAGGCTCTGCCGTGGGAGCAGGTTCTTCCGTGGGGACAGGGTCGAGGTTTTCCTGTACGGTGCTGACCTGCGGCGTTTGCGGCAGGCTCTCGTCCAGCGCCAAAACGCCCAGGGGGCTAAGCTGCAGCAACAAAGCCACGCTCAGCACGGATGCAAGTATCCGCTTTGCTTTCATTTGGTCCTCCTTATGTATAGGAAACAGCCGGGACGGTCAAAGCCGCCCGGCTTTAAGGCAATGCAGTTACTTTTTGCCTTTTTTGCGCCACAACAGCATAAACAGCACGGCAGAGCACAGCGCCAGCACCAACAAAAGCGCGGGCCGGGCGGCATCGCCGGTTTGCGGAATACGGAATGTGGGCGCGGTGGTCTGCGCCGGGGGCGTGGTGGGCGGCGTTTCACCGGCAGGCGTTTGCGCACTTACCGGCGCGGGAATTGTGCTGGCCTGCAGCGGGGTCAACAGACCGTTGTCCTCAAGCTGCAGCACCAGATCTACACCGATGCCACTTTTGTCCACATATATGACCTGCGCACCGCCGCTTACGCCGAGGTAGGTGGTTATATCCTCGGTCAGATAGAACGCCATGTACCCCACGACCTTGCCGTTTTCCAGCGCGGTCATGGTGTGGTGGCCGGTTTCGACATCGTCAAAGCGGAAGCTGCCGTCACTGCCGGTGACACAGGTTTTCAGGGTGGAGCGCAGCTCCAGCGTGATACCGGAAACGGGCGCACCGTTGCGCATCACCTTGCCCTGCACGATGTAGCGATTACCATAAACGGGCGCTGCTGCGCCGGTTTCGACTTGCAGGGTCAAATCCTCATACACGGCGGGCAGCGTGTAATAGCCGCCCTGCACGGAGGCAGTGACATCCGCCCCGTTGACCAGCACACGGGTAAGCACCCTGCCGGAATCCGGGCGGACAAGCAGCTGCGGCTGACTGAGGCGCTCGACCGTAAAGGCCGTGCCGGGCTGGCCGTTGCAGAACACGGTGGCACCGTCCGCCTGAGTTACGGTTATGGTGTGCGTGCTGGGCACTGTGGTGGTGATTTTCACCGTGTTGTCGTTGTTATCTGCAAAGACGGGCAGGCAAAAGCCGCAAAGCAGTGCAAGCGCACATAGCAGACTTGTTAGCTTTTTTCAGAGACGTCACCCCTTTTTATTGTAGCTGATTTCGAAGGTTACAGAGCCCTCGTACTTGCCGGCGGGGGCAGTGTTCCATGCCTTTTGGTCGATATGGGCGCTGAGTTGGACTTCCTTTTTCGTATCAGTAAACGATGTTGAAGTAAAGGAATTGCTGCCTTCATACAGGGTGAACTGAATCGTCTTGGTATTGTCCGCCTGATTCACCAGCTCATGTTCTGTTGCGGAAATCGTAACCTCATGGTCGGGGTCAAGCTGGGCTGCACTGAGGTGCAAGGTGCCGTTCAGGTTGGTGTCGGTATGGTTGAAAGTGATGTTCGTTGCAGCCGGAATCACAACCGTGTAGGTGGGGTTGATGGTGGTTGTAATGGTTGTAGTTTTGGTTTCATCCGCCAAAACAGGTGCCGCGCAGGCGGCACAAAGGGCGAAAGCAAGGGCAAGGGAAGCGAGTTTTTTCATGGGTGATTTCTCCTATTCTATATAACAGTTTGTTGAACAGCTTGTACCGCTGTGTGTTACTGTACATCCGGCACGGTCACAACATTGGCCCCGTTCATGGCGCTGCCGTCCTGCAGCGAGGCCGTTGTGATGCGTGACCTCCGCGTCCGCTCCTCCGATGATGAAGTTCTTTCATTTACTAATAGCATTTTCGACGCTGTAACGCAAGCGTTTGGGACGAATAGACATTGTTACTTTTTGTAATTTGCTGCTTGCATAAAAAAATAGCCGCCTGTCGTTAAACGAAAACAGGCGGTTTTGCAGATATTTTAGCGGTTTCGTCCCAAAGAAATGCCGAGGTACATTATCATTGCTTTTTCGCTGTCCGTCAGCGTGTGTGCCTCAGCAAAATCCTGCACATTGAACAGAATGCACCCGCAATGTCCGGCAAATGTGGGGAAACAGGTGACCTTTAAGTAGGTGTCCACCTCCGGGCTGTAATCAAAAATTTCCAGCATTTCGCCGTACAGAACGGCGCGCTCATAGCTGCGCAGCCACTTGGCATCCATATTGGCGAACAGGCTGCCGAACGAATGGTCGATCAGAGATTCCAGCGGCAATTTTTCCAGCTTTGCCAGCGCAGGGTTGGCATAGCGGAAAATCCAGTCCACGGCGCGGCGCTCCTCATCAAAGACCATTTCAATGTCGGTAAAGGCGAAGGGCATGGCGTCAAAGCTTTTGTAATGCTCGTGATATTCCTCGGCGTTGGCGGGTGCGGTGTCGTCCTGCATGGTCAGGATCAGCCGCTTTTGCTGTGTTTGCAGCTGCTCCAATATCCGCTTTTTCTGCCGCACCACATATTCCAGCTGCTCTCCGCTGTTTAAAACGATGGTGTTTTCCACGCTGTGTATGGCGCGCACCGCGACCAGACAGCTGCGGTGTACCTTAATAAAGTCATCACCCAAGTGCTGCTCCAGCTCCTCCATGGTGATGCGCGAGGTAAAGACCGCGCCGTTCGTCAGATGTACCTCGGCGTAGTTGCGCTTCATTTGGATATACCGAATCGTGTCGGCATTGATGACCAGCGGGGCATCACCGCCCTTGCGCCGCGGCGCAAAGGCAATGGTTTTTGCAGACATAAGCAAGCCTTCTTTCTGCGGGTTTTATGATGTATGTAATACTTGTTCTGCTGTATAAAATAATTGATGTCGGATTGATAACCCAATTTTACCAAGGGCAATACCGCATAATTCTAAGTGCCGATACGGCGAGCGAGGTGCGGCAGCTGCTAAGCCAAAAGCGCAGATAATACTGGATGTATTATCGAGCATTTTGGCAACGCAGATGCCGTGCCGCAGCCGCCGAAGCGGTGCTTAAGCCGTAAGGCGGGAATTGTGCGGCGTTGCCCAAGCATAATTGGTTAAATCAAACGCGATTTTGAATTTATCCGCACAGAAAAACGAAAAGCAGTTAGTGCTGCCAGATATTATTTTTCAGATCACGCAGACGCGCTTTGTAGTCGTTAATAAGCGCCTGCGTGTTTTCTGTATCGGGAAAGCTGACAATATAGCCGTCCTCGGATTCGTGAAAGCCGACAAGGCCCGCAAGCCCTGCCATCTCCGCAACCTTGACCAAGGCGTGGTAATCATACTCGCTGTTGTTTATGTGTAAAATCATGGGGTTCTCCTAACTGCTGCTGTTTGTTGCGGATTTGTTCTGCAAACCTGAAGCTATCTGTTATCAAATATGTGCAACGAAGTCCGCTATCAGAGCATTTACCTGTTCGGGTTTGTCTGTATTGGAATTATGCCCGGCTCCCTCAATCCATGTCAAAGGAATTTTCGTGTTTCGGTGCCAAGCCTTGTTGTACCGTATACAAGAACCGGCATGGTCCTGCGTACCGCAGATCAATAAAGCAGGACACTTGATTTCATACGGCAGATCCTTTTCCATCGCCGCCGCCAAAATACGAAAACCATGTCCGGCAATTTGCGCATAGCGTTTCTGATTGCCGTCATAAATCAGCATCATTTCGCGCATGAGATTTCTGCCATAGGCGGTCGTGGCAACGCCTTCCGACCCCGACTTCAGGAGCCATTTCCACGGATAATGCGCATATACCGACTCCATCCGTTTGAAAAGCCAGATTTCAACCGCAGTCACATAGCTTCGCTGTAGCGGTGCAGAATCCATGGAAATAAAGCCTGCCAGCTGCGTTGGATAGAGCTGTGCATAAGCCTGCCCCACATAGCCACCCATGGATTGTCCAATAATAACGGGTTTTGTGATTCCCTCTTGGTTCAAAATGCCGTTCAGCCAGTTTGCCTTATCGAATAAATCAAAATCAAACCGAAACGGCCAGGAAGATGCGTGAGCCGGTGCGTCCCATACCACGACATTATACTTGTTCTCGAGATGCTGAATTTGTTTATCAAACAATCTGTGATCCGCTGTCAATCCCGGCAGAAAAGCAAGGGTAACAGCATCCGGGTCCGACACATTTACCCAATAGTGAATCGTTCCGCAACGAGTTTGATAAGTTTTTTCTTTCATTGGGATTTCCCCCTCAATTTATATCACTGCCCATCTGCCCGGTAAACCACATCAAAATACTCGCAGACACATTTCATGCTTTCGTCAAAGTTCCTGCCGATTTCCTCACACGCTGCGGCAAACGCCT
>ENA-UOJM01000456-UOJM01000456.1-human-gut-metagenome-genome-assembly--contig:-P116-NODE-456-length-57230-cov-29.570879_pt1 | contig 57230 bp, 47 predicted proteins | sample MGYA00242349_ERZ723896 | MGnify/ENA metagenome assembly ERZ723896 | reverse complement strand
GCTTGCCGCCTGCAATTCACAGACAGCAAGCCCTTTCAGCTGCTTGAACAATTTTCTCTATAAATATTTGTCTAACTTTTCGGGGTCACTTCACAGGCACTTTCTTGAATAGTTTTCGTCAATTTTCTCTCACGCTGTACAGCGCCGCGCCGATGGCGGTAGCAAACGTCGCGTTTTCGGGAATAATAAAATTGACATGGTAGAGCTGTTTGAACAGCTCGAACGTCTCCCTTGCCGGCGGCAGCATCGTCAGCGCGCCTGTGAGGACGACCGTGTCCGTGCCGCAGCACTTGCACGCGAGCACCGACATTGTGCCGATGGACTGGAGCACCAGGTTGACAATGCCAAGCATCTTGTCCGACGGCGTCGCGTCGTCGGCGACCTTGGCAAAGTTCGCCGCCGTGGCCTCGGGCGGCAGATCGCCCACCTGCTCGCGCGAGAGGTCGGCCATCGTCAGGTCGATGTGGCTGAGGTCGCCGTCCTGGCAGAGCTTGCGGATCAGCGCGTACTGGTGCACGCCTGTCGTCAGCGAGCTGAGGCCCGCGAGCGTGCCGCCGCCCACGCCGCTGCCGATGAGGTGACGGATCTCTCCGCCCTTGTTGGCCCAGAGAAACGACGTGCCCGTGCCCATACTGACGACGACCGCGTGCTCCTTGCCCGAGAGGGCAAGGCCGCCCACGCCGACAGAGGGGAATTCTTCGACCTTGATGGTCTTCACACCGTAGATATCGCCCTCGACATACGAAGAGCCTACGCCCGTGAGCGCGATGTGGCGGATGTCGGAGAGCTGGAGATGATGTGTGGAAAGGAAATTGCCCATCGCGCCGTAGAGCGAGGTGAGCGGATCGTCAGCCTTGACGCGCAGCATGTCGATGACGGAAAGATCGGGGGCAAGACCGACGATCTTCGTGCTCGAACCGCCGATGTCAATGCCTAAAATAACACCCATTGTGATGCTCCGTTTCTTTAGAAAGTCCCTTTATCATAGGGGACGCAATGGATAAAGTCAAGTAAAAAGCGGAAAAAGGGCGGAAAGCCTTGCTTTATTTTGGTATGCAGGATATAATGCACCTATTACAAGGCGCGGCACAGTCCGCGCCGTGACACTATGAGGTGACTATGAAAACCGATCAGAAGCTCAATATGACCATGCTCTGCGACTTCTACGAGTTGACTATGGGCAATGGTTACTTGAAAGCAGGGTTCCAGGATCGCATTACCTATTTCGACGTTTATTTCCGCTCGGTGCCGGACGGAGGCGGGTACGCCATTGCCGCCGGTCTTGACCAGCTGATCGACTATATCGAGGATCTGCACTTCGACCAGCAGGACATCGACTACCTGCGCGGGAGAGGTATCTTCTGCGAGGAGTTCCTCGACTATCTTGCAAACTTCCACTTCAGCGGCGACATTTACGCCGTGCCCGAGGGCACGCCCATCTTCCCGAAAGAGCCGATGGTCGTCGTGCGCGCGCCCGCGATCGAGGCGCAACTGCTTGAAACGTTTGCGCTTTTGACCGTGAACCATCAGAGCTTGATCGCCACCAAGGCCAACCGCATCGTCCGCGCCGCCAAGGGCCACGCCGTGATGGAGTTCGGTTCCCGCCGCGCGCAGGGATCCGCCGCCGCCATCGACGGCGCTCGTGCTGCCTATATTGCGGGTTGCTGCGGCACTGCCTGCACCATCTCCGACCAGCTCTACGGCACGCCCGCGCTCGGCACGATGGCCCACGCCTGGGTGCAGATGTTCGACACCGAATATGACGCATTCGCGACCTACTGCAAATACTATCCGCAGAACGCCGTCCTGCTCGTCGACACCTATAATACCTTAAAGTCCGGCATTCCCAACGCCATCAAGGCGTTCAACGATATCTTGAAGCCGCTCGGCATTAAAAAGTGCGGCATCCGCCTGGACAGCGGCGACATCGCCTATCTTTCCCGCAAGGCGCGTAAGATGCTCGACGAGGCGGGCTGGACGGAGTGCACCATCACCGTTTCGAACTCGCTCGACGAGTACCTCATTCAGGACCTCTGGATGCAGGATGCGAAGATCGACGCCTTCGGCGTCGGTGAGCGACTCATTACCGCCAAGAGCGAGCCGGTCTTCGGCTGCGTCTATAAGCTCGTCGCAGTGGAGGACAAGGACGGCAATATCGTCCCCAAGATCAAGATCAGCGAGAATGTCGGCAAGATCACGACACCGCACTTCAAGAAGCTTTACCGCTTCTACGGCCGCGACACCGGCAAGGCCATCGCCGACTATCTGACGGTCTACGACGAGACCGTGGACGACAGCCAGAATCTTGAGATCTTCGACCCCGACGCCACGTGGAAGCGCAAGGAAGTCTATCACTTCGAAGCGCGCGAGCTGCTCGTGCCCATCTACCAGAAAGGCAAGCTCGTCTACAAGCGTCCCGGCATCGAGGAGATCAAAAAATACTGCGCCGAGCAGGTCGATACCCTCTGGGACGAGGTCAAGCGCTTCGATAACCCGCATAACTATTATGTGGACCTCTCGCAGAAGCTCTACGACATCAAGACCGAGCTTTTGAACGAGAAGAACGAGCGCTACGAGAAGAACTGAGGAAAACAAAAAATCAAAAACAGGGAACAGCCAACAGGAGGGGACTGAGACTGCGATGAAGGGATTCCAGATTCAGCAAAAGGGCGAGCGGCGCATTTCTGCGGCGCTGCGGATCATGCTGGTCGTCGTCCTGCTTGCGGTGCAGATCGGCTTTGTTGTCGCCATCTCCTACTTTATGCAGGAGTATCTGGCGCTGGCCTACGGCGTCGTACAGGTCGGCGCGCTGTTCCTTGCGGTGCATATCTACAATGAACCAGGTGAGCTTTCCTATAAGCTCATCTGGTTCATCCTGCTTTTGCTGGCCCCGCCGGTGGGTATGATTCTCTGGTTCCTCTGGGGCGGCGCGGCGCAGAAGCGCCATCTGCCGCAGAACACCAAGCGCTTTCCTGACGAGCCGGAGAGCGTGCGCATGCGCAGTGAGATCGCCGTCGACAAGCTCACGCGCCAGCTGCCCGCTTGGTCGCGCACGGCAAACTACCTCTGCCGCCGCGACTTCCAGCTCTATCAGAATACCTCCGTCACCTATTTTCCGGAGGGGGCGGCGCTGCTGCACGATATCATCGCACGCGCGGCAAAGGCGGAGCGCTTTATTTTCCTTGAATACTTCATTCTGGCCGAGGGGAAGCTCTGGGATGAGCTTGAAAAGATCCTCTGCGCCAAGGCACGCGAGGGCGTTGAGGTCAAGATTATTTTCGACGACTTCGGCAACATCAAGCGCTTTTCCGGCGAGACGATCGACCGTCTGCGCGAGGTGGGCGTCGAGGTATTCATCTTCAACCCCGTGCACGAGTATGTGAACCGCCTGCACTTCAACTACCGCGACCACCGCAAGATCGCCTGCATCGACGGTGACGTCGCCTACACCGGCGGCGTGAACATCGCCGACGAGTACGCCAATATCATCGAGCGCTTCGGCTACTGGAAGGACAGCGGCGTATGTCTTGAAGGCGAGGGCGCCTGGGGCCTGACGGCAAGCTTTATCCGCATGTGTGTGAACCTCGGCGGCGTGATGCACAACGAGCACGACTATTACCGCCCCCATACGCCGGTCAAAAGCGAGGGCTTCTGCCAGCCGTTTACCGACGGACCGCAGAATAACCCCGACAATCCGGCCGAGGATGTGTTCCTCCAGATGATCTCCGGCGCGCGGCGCTTCCTCTATATCACGACGCCGTACTTCATCCCCGATGAGAGCCTGATGCGTGCATTGTGCATCGCGGGCGACGGGGGCGTGGACGTGCGGCTGATGCTGCCAGGCAAGCCTGACCACTGGTACGCCGACTGCGTGGCGGAGTCGTACTTTGGCGAGCTCATCAAACACGGCGTAAAGGTATACCGCTATATCCCTGGCTTTCTGCACGGAAAAAGCATCATGGTCGACCGCGAAGCAGCCTTTGTTGGCTCGGCGAATATGGACTACCGCAGCTTTGAGCTCGACTATGAGTGCGGCGTGATGGTCTACAGCGCGCCGATGATCGAATCGCTGCTCGAGGACATGGATATGATTGTCGACCGCAGCCACCTCGTCACGGCGGAGGAGTGGGCCAAGCGCAGCGTCCTGCGCCGCGTGTTCGAGCCGCTGCTGCGTTTGTTCGCCATCTGGATGTGACGGGAAAGTGGGGAAGAGACAGAAATTTTCCAAATTTTGATTTTTTAGAAAATTTCCTGTTGACAAATGCAAAGTTCCTGCTATAATAACATATGTTCGCTGAACGACACAGCGCGGCGAACAACGCAATATAGCGGGATTGTGTAATGGTAGCACAGCGGACTCTGACTCCGTATGTGAGGGTTCGAATCCTTCTCCCGCTGCCACTGAGAAGTCTGAAACCGTAAGGTTTCGGACTTCTTTTTTCTGTTTGACCCTTTATCTGACCCTTTAACCGTTTTGCAGCTTCTTTCCACAGATGGTGTGCTGCATATAGGCTTCCATTCGATTTGCACTGTCCTGTTTCAGCACCAGTGAAAAAAGGGCAAGGGAAAAGCTCCTCAACGCTTTTCCCTTGCCCTTTTGCATCTGTCATGGTGTACAGCTTAGCACCGGTTATTTGAGTGGCTCCTCGCCGCGGTGCAGATCATTCCAATCGCTGACGAATTCGTCGGGGGTCCAGTCGATGTCATCGTTTTCGGGGTGCGAGATCAGATTGTCGGCCGCGGCGGCGATGGCGGCGGCTTCGCTGCGGGGAAGGGACGAGAGGTATCTGATGCGGATGTCGCTGACGAGGTCCCAGTAGGCGGCGCGGGCAAAGGCGTCGATATTCGCAGCCTTGATGCCGAGAAGGCCGACGAGAGGCTCCTGCTCGTGGGCATCGTACCGGTCCTGAATCGTCTCGAAAATATCGCCCGCGTCGCCGCCGTATCGGGTCAGCAGAGAAATGAGGTTCGTTTCGGGAAAAAGCTCCTGAAAACGTGCGGAAACGGAATTGGTAGGCATAATGGTTCTCCTTGCAGATTCATTGTGTTATCCACAGTGTCACACAACAGGCCGCAAAAGTCAACATGGATGAAATCATCCGCCGCGCGGGCCGCGATTCTGGTCATGCGGCGGTTGACAGTGCCGGTCCACTCGTGCTATGATACGAAAACCAACAATCATACTATGTTTGTGGATGTAAAAGGCGTAACGCAGACATTTTTCCAACGTCAGGCGAAGGATCGGCGAGAGCCGATAAGAATAGCTTGACGATCAATCTGCTTGAATTTTTCAAAATCGGGGAGAGAGTATGCTCAATCAGTTTTCAAGAACGCAGCTGCTTTTAGGTCAGGATGGCATGGAGCGGCTGTACAACGCCCGCGTAGCCGTGCTCGGCATCGGCGGCGTGGGCGGCTACACGGTGGAGGCGCTGGTGCGCAGCGGCGTCGGCACGCTGGACCTCATCGACGACGACCGGGTGTGCCTGACGAACGTGAACCGCCAGATCTTCGCCACACGCAAGACCGTGGGACAGTACAAGGTGGACGTGGCGGAGGAGCGCATCAAGGAGATCAACCCGAACGCAGTTGTCCACACTTACAAGACGTTTTACGCGCCGCAGACGGCGGATCAATTTGACTTCACGCAGTATGACTACATCGTGGACGCCATCGACACCGTGACCGGCAAGCTGGAGCTCATCGAGCAGGCGCAGAGAGCGGGAACGCCCATCATCAGCAGCATGGGCGCGGGGAACAAGATGGACGCGTCCGCGTTCGAGGTGACGGACATCTACAAGACCTCTGTCTGTTCGCTGGCGAGAGTGATGCGCCGCGAGCTCAAAAAGCGCGGCATCAAGAAGCTAAAAGTTGTCTACTCCAAAGAGCCGCCCATCACGCCGCTGGACGACATATCCATCAGTTGCCGGACACACTGCATCTGCCCACCGGGCACGGCGCACAAGTGCACGCAGCGGCGGCAGGTTCCGGGCAGCAATGCCTTTGTGCCCGCCGCGGTCGGCCTGCTCGTCGCGGGCGAGGTCGTCAAGGACCTGACCGCGTGGGAGAGACCGTTATGATCTATCTTGATTACTCTGCCAACACGCCGGCAGACCCTACCGTGCTGGACGCGTTTTATCAAACGGAGCGGCGCTATATCGGAAACCCCAATTCCACCCACCCCGCAGGGTGGGCAGCGCAGGTGGAAATGGCCCGGGTGACGGACGGCATCGCGGAACTTCTGGGTGCAGCGCCCGAGGAGATCATCTACACCTCCGGCGCGAGCGAATCCAACAACCTTGCGCTCAAGGGCATCGTGCAGGCGTCCCGCCATGTGGGAAAGCACATCATCTCCACGGCGCTGGAGCATTCCTCCGTGGGCGGTGCGCTGTCCGCATTGCAGCAGCAGGGCTGCGAGGTCGACCTCGTGGACATCCGGCGGGACGGCACCATTGATTTGGAACATCTGCGCGAGCTTTTGCGAAAGGACACGGTGCTCGTCGCCATCTGCGTGGTGGACAGCGAACTCGGCACGGTGCAGCCAATCCAAGAGATCGCGGATATTTTGAAAGACTACCCCAACTGCCGCCTCCATGTGGACGCGACGCAGGCCGTGGGGAAGACCAAGCTGGTGCTCTCCGGTGTGGACACAATGAGCATTGCGCCGCACAAGTTTTACGGCCTGAACGGCAGCGGCCTGCTGGTCAAAAAGAAGGACCTTGTCATCGAGCCGCAGATCCACGGCGGCGGCAGCACCACGCCCTATCGCAGCGGTACGCCCGCACTGGGCATGGCGATGTCGATCGAGAAGGCGCTGCGTTTGGCGATCGAAAATCAGAACGAGCGCATCGCACACGTTGCGGCGCTGAATCGTCTGCTGCGCGCGGAGCTTGCGAAGTATCCAAAAGTCCGCTTCAACAGTCCGGAAAACGCCGTGCCGCACATTTTGAATCTGAGCGTCAACGGCGTCAAGGGGACGGCTTTTCAGCAGGAGCTGGGAAAAAATGATGTCTGCGTGTCCGTGAAGTCCGCCTGCTCGGTGGAGGGGACGCCGTCCAAGGCGGTCTACGCGGTGAGCCGCGACCGGAAAAACGCGCTGTCCTCGTGGCGCATCAGCCTCAGCCACCTGACAACAGAGGCGGAAATCGCGGAATTTCTGCAAATTTTTGACCGCTGCTATCGGGAGCTTGCGCAATGAACGCTCCGCCGCGGCGGAAGCTATCAGAGAAGAGGGAGTTATCCATGCCAAGAACGTTAGAGCCCTATCAGATGATCGAGCGGAGCATCATCAAAAAATACCGCGACGAGCTGTGGAAACCGTTTGTCTATGCGGTGAAAAAATATGAACTCATTCAGGCGGGGGACAAGATCGCCGTGTGCATCTCCGGCGGCAAGGACTCGATGCTGATGGCAAAGCTCATGCAGGAGCTTCACCGCCACAGCGACGTGCCGTTTGAGCTGGTGTTCCTCGTCATGGACCCAGGCTACAACGCCATCAACCGCCAGCGCATCGAGGGCAACGCGGCGCTGCTGCACATCCCCATCACGGTATTCGAGACCAATATCTTCGAGGTGGCCAACAGCACGGACAAATCGCCCTGCTACCTCTGCGCCCGCATGCGGCGCGGCCACCTTTACAGCAAGGCCAAGGAGCTCGGCTGCAACAAAATCGCGCTGGGTCATCACTTTAACGATGTGATCGAGACGACAGTGATGGGCATGTTTTACGGCTCGCAGCTGCAGGCCATGCTGCCAAAGCTCCACAGCGACAACTTTGAGGGCATGGAGCTCATCCGCCCGATGTACTGCATCCACGAGGAGAACATCATCGCCTGGCGGCAGTACAACCAGCTCGAGTTTATCCAGTGCGCCTGCCGCTTTACAGAAAACTGCACCATCTGCGACAACGGTGGAGGCGGCTCAAAGCGTCAGGAAATCAAGACCCTGCTGCGCCGCTTAAAGCGGGACAACCCCAACATCGAAAAATCCATCTTCAACAGCATCCACACCGTCGCGCTCGACACCTTCCCCGGCTACAAGACAAAGGGAGAAGTGCACTCGTTTTTGGAGCATTACGACCAATGAGCAGGGGAGAGGGGCGGAAAATTCGGCAAAGGCCGAATTCTCGCCCTCTTTTTATTATTTTGATTTGAAATTCAACGGAGTGACAGCGTTACGACAGCTCGTCCCCGTCCAGCAGGGCCTCTTTCAGCGTGCGCCAGCCGAGCACCGCGCATTTGACGCGCGCGGGCATATGGGCGATATCACGGAGAGCCGAGGCCTCTTCCAAGCTGTCGATCTCGTCTTCCGACGCCTCGCCCTGGATCATTTTCAGGAAGATCTCGCCCATTTTCAGCGCGTCTTCCTTCTTTTTGCCGACGATCATGCCGAGCATGATGTCCGCCGACGCCTGCGAGACGGCGCAGCCGTCGCCGACGAACGCGCCGTCCGCGATCACATCGCCGTCAAGCTTCAGCTTGAGGAAGATGTCGTCGCCGCAGCTCGGGTTGACGCCCTCGAGTACGATGTCGGCGTCCGGAAGGTCGTGCTTGAACTCCGGATGCAGGTTGTGCTCGGTGAGAATTTCATTGTAAAAGCTTCTATTTTCCATAACCCATTCGCTCCCTTAGCGTGGAAATGCTGTCAAGCAGCCGGTCGACCTCGGATTCCGTGTTATAAAACGCGAGGCTTGCCCGCGCTGTGGACGGATGCTTCAAATAGGCCAGAAGCGGCTGCGCGCAGTGATGGCCTGCGCGGATGGCGACGCCGTCGCTCGCGAGGATCTCACTGATGTCGTGCGGGTGAACACCGTCCACCGTAAAGGTGATGATGCCGCAATGCTCCTCGGGCTTTTCCGAGCCAAGCACGTGGACATGCGGCATTTCGTGGATCGCGTCCATCGAGCGGTGTGTCAGCGCGACCTCTTGCTGATGCATCGCTGTAAAGCCGATGCTCTTGACATAGTCAATGGCCGCATGCAGGCCCACGGCGTCTGCCGCGTTGACCGTGCCGGCCTCGAACTTGTGCGGGAGCTCGGCAAAGACCGCACCATCGCGGGTGACAGATTCAATCATCTCGCCGCCGGTGAGGAACGGCGGCATGGCGTTCAGCAATTCTTCACGTCCGTAGAGAACGCCGATGCCCATGGGGCCGTAGACCTTGTGGCCGGAGAAGGCGAAGAAATCCGCGTCCAATGCTTGCACGTCCACCGGAATGTGCGGCGTGCTCTGCGCGCCGTCGACGACCAGCACCGCGCCGGCGCGGTGCGCCAGCGCCGCGAGCTCGCGGATGGGATTCACGCGGCCTAAGACGTTCGAAACGTGCGTGCAGGCGACGATCTTTGTTTTCGGCGTGATGAGGGCTTCGACCTTATTTAAGTCCAGCGTGCCGTCCATTTCGCATTCCATAAATTTGAGCGACGCGCCGGTCTGGCGGCAAACCATCTGCCAGGGGAGAAGGTTGCTGTGGTGCTCCATGATGGAGACGAGCACCTCGTCCCCGGCCTTCACGTGGGAGAGACCGTAGCTGTAAGCCACTAAATTGATGCTCTCGGTGGTGTTGCGGGTAAAGATGATCTCGCGGCTGCTCTTCGCGTTCAGAAAGGACCGAACGGCCTCGCGCGCGTTTTCGTAAGCCTCCGTCGCGGCGATGCTCAGAGGATAGAGGCCGCGCAGCGGATTGGCGTTCTGACTTTTATAAAACTCCGTTACGGCGTCCAGCACGCACTGCGGGCGCTGCGCCGTCGCGGCGTTGTCTAAATACGCAACATCCTGACTCTTGAGCATGGGGAAGTCGTCCCGATATGCATGCGCCATCTTACAGCACCTCCTCAAGCTCGGAGAGGATCGCGGCCTGCGCCGCTTCATCCTCAATCGTGCGGGCCAGCCGCTCGATGGCGGCGCGGGCCATGATGTTTTCCGCCTCCGCTGCGGAAATGCCGCGGCTTTCAAAGTAGAACAGCGTGTCCTCGTCCAGCTCGCCGATGGTCGCGCCGTGGTTGCCGACGACGTTTTCCTCGGCGCACAGGATCAGCGGCACCGTCTTGTTGACGACGCTGTCGCCCAGCATCAAAACCGTCTCCTGCTCGCTGCCGACGGAGCCCGTGGAGCCCTTCTTAAAGTCGATGGTCCCGCGGAAGATCTTCTGCGCGTCGTCCTTGAGTGTACCGGCGGCATTGATTTCGCTCGTGGTCTTCTGGCCCCAGTGGTTCACGACAAGGTTCATGTCCACGGTCTGCTGTTTCTGGCCCAGATACCCGATGCCCGCCGTGAAGCCCGCGCCGTTGCCGTTCAACTCGAACTGGCCGTCGCTGTACACATCGCCGCGGCCCAGCAGGACCTGGATCAGCTCTACCTGACCGTTTTCGGCGCACTCGCCGCTCGTCTCCAGACGGAGCAGCGAGCCCTGTGCCGCATTCTGAATCTGCACGAGCCGCACCTTTGCGTCCTTTTCAACGTGGAGCGCCGTGCGCACGAGCAGGCCCTTTTCCGCTCTCAGCGTTTCAAACACCGTGACGGTCTGGCCCGCGGGCACGTGGATGTCGACCGTCTTCTCGCCGCGCTCGCCGGAGCCAGTGATCTCAAGCCGCTCGGTCTGACCGGCGGCGGTGATTTTCTCTTCGCCCAAATCGTCGGCCTGTCCCCAGGTGAGGGCCGTTTCGTTCACACCCAGCCGGTTCCAGGTACGGGTCGGGAGCCGGTTGATCAAAATCGTATCGTTCATATCCAAACTCCTTTCAGCCAATGCTGCCTTTCATCTCGAGCCGGATGAGGTTGTTCATTTCCACCGCGTACTCCACCGGCAGCTCCTTGGAGACATTGTCGGCAAAGCCGCTGACGATCATCGCGCGCGCGTCCTCCTCGCTCATGCCGCGGCTCATCAGATAGAAGACGGCCTCGTTGCTGATCGCGCCGATCTTGGCCTCATGGCCGATGGCCGCGTCCTTCGTGCGGATGTCCATTGCGGGGATGGTGTCGGAGCGGGACTCGGAGTCCAGCATCAGCGACTGGCACGACACGGCGGACTTGGCGCCCTTGGCGCCCTTTTCCACGACAACGCTTGAGCGGAATGTGCTGATGCCGCCGCTCTTGCTGATCGAGCGCGTGTTCATATAGGAGCTCGTATTTTTGCCTACATGGACGACCTTTGCGCCGGTATCGAGGTTCTGCCCCGCACCGGCGAACGTAACGCCGGTGAACTCCATGCGGGAATTGTCACCCTTTAAGATGCTCATGGGGTACAGGCAGCCAACATGGGAGCCGAAGGAGCCGGAGATCCACTCGATCGTGCCGCCCTCTTCCACCAGAGCACGCTTGGTATTCAGGTTGTACATGTTCTTCGACCAGTTTTCAATCGTCGAGTAGCGGAGTTTGGCCCCCTTCTTGACGTACAGCTCCACGCAGCCAGCGTGGAGGTTTGCCACGTTGTACTTCGGCGCGGAGCAGCCCTCAATGAAGTGCAGGCTCGCGCCCTCGTCCACGATGATGAGCGTGTGCTCAAACTGGCCGGCGCCCTTGGCATTCAAACGGAAGTAGGACTGCAGGGGAATGGAGAGGTGTACGCCCTTGGGCACGTACACGAACGAGCCGCCGGACCACACCGCGCCGTGGAGCGCCGCAAACTTGTGATCGTGGGGCGTCACGAGCTTCATAAAGTACTTGCGCACCATGTCGGCATATTCGCCCTTTATGGCGCTCTCCATATCGGTGTAAACCACGCCCTCGGCCGCCACGGAATCCTTGACGTTGTGATAGACAAGCTCGGAGTCGTACTGCGCACCCACACCGGCGAGGGATTTTCTCTCCGCCTGCGGGATGCCAAGGCGCTCGAAGGTCTCCTTGATGTCCTCCGGCACGTCCTTCCAGTCGTTGCGCATCTTGGTGTTCGGGCGAACGTAGGTCGCGATATGATCCATATCAAGGCCCTCAATCGACGGGCCCCAGTTGGGGATCTTCATTTTATTGTAGATCTGGAGGGATTCGAGCCGGAACTGCTGCATCCACACGGGATCGTCCTTCTCAGTGGAGAGCTTTTCGACGATCTCCGGCGTCAGGCCGGATTCCATGCGGTACGCGTCGTTTTCCACGTCCCGAATGTCGTAGACGCTGCGGTCCACGTCCTCCACATAGGTTTTTTCTTTCAAATCTGCCATGTCAAGAGCCTCCCGATTCAGTCTTCCTTCAGACTGCTGAATCCCTTTTCGTTGATCTCATCCACCAGTTCGGCGCCGCCGTTGCGGACGATGACGCCCTCTTCCATCACGTGGGCCGCGTCCACATGGAGCGCTTCCAGAATGCGCGTGGAGTGGGTGATGATGAGAAGCGAGCCGTGCGTCCGCTCGCGGAACAGGCGCACGCCCTCGCTGACGGTGCGGACCGCGTCGACGTCGAGGCCGGAGTCGGTCTCATCGAGAATCGCGAGCTTGGGCTCGAGCATGAGCATCTGCAAAATTTCGGCTTTCTTCTTCTCGCCGCCGGAGAAGCCCACGTTCAGATCACGTTCGGCATAGCTCTCGTCCATGTTCAAAAGCGCCATGGTCTCCTTGAGCTTTTTCTTGAAGTCCCACAGGCGCAGGCGGTCGCCGGTCTTCTGCTCGAGCGCGCTGCGGATGAACGCGCTCAGCGTTACGCCGGGGACCTCCAGCGGGTTCTGGAAGGACAGGAAAATGCCCTTTTTCGCGCGCTCGTTGACGGGGAGCTCCGTGATGTCCTCGCCGTTAAAAATGATCGAACCGCCGGTTACGCTGTAGGCCGGATTGCCGGTGATGGCATAGCCCAGAGTCGACTTGCCGGTGCCGTTGGGGCCCATCAGCACATGGGTCTCGTCCTGTCCCACGGTCAGATCCACACCGTGGAGAATTTCCTTTTCCTCGACCCGCACATGCAGGTTCTGAATCTCTAAAAGTGCCTTACTCATATTGAACCACCTTATCTTCTTTCCGTGCCGTTCAGGACGGCCGGTGTTTTTTCATTGACTCGCATGAATTGCGCCAGCGTATGATTGTCGACATAGCTGTTGATCTGGTCTTCCAGCCCCTGCCAGAAAAGGTGCGCGTCGCAGTCGCAGGAAGCGCCGCAGCCGGAGCCGTCCTCAGCCTGACACGCGATCGGCGACAGATTTCCCTCCACCGCCCGCAGAATTTCACCTACGGGGTAATCCTCGGGGGAGCGGGTCAGGCGGTAGCCGCCCGATTTTCCCACGGCGCTCTCGACCAAGTTCGCACGGCTCAGCGCGGCCATGATGGTCTCCAAGTACTTTTTAGAGAGCTGCTGGCGCTGCGCGACGTCGCTCAGGCGGTGCCATTCGCTGCCTCCGTGCTCGGCCATATCCAGCATGACCCGCAAAGCGTAGCGCCCTTTTGTTGAGATCATCATGCGGCATGCCTCCTTGCCCATAATTGCCTACCTTGCGGATAGGAATTTTAACGCTTAATTCCTACTGTGTCAATAGGCATTTACAAAAAATTGATTTATGATGATAAAAAGCACTGTGCAGCTGTGACAAATGTCTGCCGCGCAGCGCTTGGACGAGGCCTTCGGCCTGCCGGAGGGCTCGGAGGTGTATGTGCTGAATGACTTTAAGTCCTCTGCCTATGACGCGGTGCGCCTTTTGAAACGCTGGGCCTCAACCAGTTCCGCTATATCCCGTTTTACCCCGGTGCGAAGGATGATGGCGTTGCGCGCCCGCTTATCACGTTTGGCGAATACGACGATCAATGTCACTATTTGCCGCGGTGCATTGAAAAGATCATCGATGTTGGCATCCGCACTATCGATATCAGCACGATCGTCGAGATCATGCTGCGTCTCGGCCTGCCGGACGAGAAAATGCATCAGGTCACGGCGAAGTATGTGAAGGATCTGATCGCGCTCACGCGGGAGATCAACCACCTCAACCACAACAACGAATCCATGCGCCGCGAGATGGAGACGGTCGTGCAGACGGTGGACGAGGGGATCATCACGCTGGATGCCCGCGACAATGTCCTCGTCTTCAACGCGGCAGCGGACTCTACGATTATTATGGAAAGAGGCTTGCGATCTCGCTTTCCGAGGTCAGATTGAATGAGGAACATGCGGAAAAGGTCTATATGATCCGCGAGGTCACAGCGATCCAAAAGCTGAACATGGACGTGCAGGCGGCGAGCGACCGCCTCGCCACGATCGAAAGCGGCGACATCCTTGTGACCGCGGCGACCGCGACCGAGCCGATCATCCACGGCGCGGAGATCAAAAAGGGCGTTTACGTTGCTCACCTTGGCGACAACGAGGTCGACGAGGAGCTGATCCTGCGCGCGGACAAGGTCGTCATCGACGATTGGGAGACCGACAAGCACCGCATGGGCGACACGATGGCCTACATGTTCCGCGACGGCAAGATCGACGATTCCCGCATCGACGCGAGCGTTTCCGACCTGGTGGCGGGGCGGAAGTCCGGCCGCGACAACGACGACCAGCTCACCTACACCTGCAACGTCGGCCTCGGCCTTTACGACGTGGCGATCGCCGCGCGCGTCTACCAGTATGCCAAGGAAAACGGCATCGGCCAGGAGCTCAAGCTCTGGGACGAGCCCATCATGGTGTGATCGATCCAAACTTGATAGGTACGACCTCTCTTTACCAACCTTTTGGACAGGTCCGCTTTTTAGCGGGCTTGTCCACATTTTTTCGCGGCAGAGCAGCAGGGGAGATGCACCTGCAAAGGGATTTTGCCTTTACAGAGGACGATTCTGTGAATATAATGGATGCAGATAAAATTTGGCGGCGCTGCGAAAAAGCAGCGCTGCGGTGAAATCGACAGGAAACGGAGATGTAATTATGCCCTGCACCACTGTACTGGCCGGTAAGCTGGCGACGAATGACCGCTCGACGATGATCGCCCGTACGGACGACGGTCATTTTGATGAGAAAAAGCTGATCGTGGTCGAGCCCGACCAGCAGCCGAAGATTTATAAAAGCGTAGAGTCCCACGTGGAGATCACACTGCCGGAGAACCCCATGCGCTACACGTCCTGCCCGAGCGTGGACCCGAAGCACGGCATTTGGGCCGCGACCGGCATCAACGCCGCGAACGTCGGCATGACGGCGACGGAAACCACGACCTCGAACCCACGCGTGCTCGCGGCCGACCCGATGGTCGAGCTGCGCGAGGCGAAGGATGGAGAAGAGGAGCGCTGCGGCGGCATCGGCGAGGAGGACATCGTTGTCCTCGTCCTGCCCTACATCCGCTCCGCGCGCGAGGGCGTGCTGCGCCTCGGTGCGCTTCTGGAGCAATACGGCACCTATGAGTCGAACGGCATCGCCTTCAACGACGAAAATGAGGTCTGGTGGCTCGAGACCATCGGCGGGCACCACTGGATCGCGAAGAAAATTCCCGAGGATCGCGTCATCATCAACCCGAACCAGTTCGGTATGGACTCGTTCGACCTTGAGGACGCCTTCGGTGCCCGGGAATCGCATCTCTGCTCGGCAGACCTCAGAGAATTCATCTCGGAAAACCATCTGGATCTGAATCAGAATGGCAAGTTCAACCCGCGGGATATCTTCGGCTCGCACCGCGACATGGACCATATCTACAACACGCCGCGCGCGTGGTTCATGGGCCGCTGCCTTGCACCGCACACCTACCGCTGGGACGGCGAAAACGCGGACTTCACGCCCGAGAGCGATGACATTCCGTGGTCCTACGTTCCCGAGCGCAAGGTTGCCGCGGAGGATATCCAATACCTGCTCTCGTCCCACTATCAGGGTACACCTTACGATCCCTATGCGGGCCATGCGGAAAAAGGCGGTATTTACCGTCCTATCGGCATCAACCGCACGGGCGTGACGACGATCTGTCAAATTAGAAGCGACGTCCCCGATGCCATTAAGGGTATCGAGTGGGTGTGCTTCGGCTCCACGACATTTTCCGCGTGGCTGCCGGTGTACACAAATGCCCCGCAGATGCCGGACTATTTGAGCAATGTGACGCTCGACGCCGAGACCGACAATCTCTACTGGGTCAGCCGCTTTGTCGGCGCGCTGGCCGACAAGTGCTACGGCTCGTGCATCCAGAATGTCTGGGGCTATCAGGACACGGTGAATATCCGCGGCAGACAGATCGTCCTCAAATACGACAGGCTGATGCGCGAGAGCGGCGACTTCACGCTCGCCGCGCAGGCGAACGACGAGCTCTGCGCGATGGCGCGCGAAGAGAGCGCACAGATCCTCAATAAGGTCCTGCGCACCGCCAGCGAGCAGATGAAAAACGGCTTCAGCTTTGCTGATACCTGCGTTAACAAGTGAATAAAAAGCGGCTCTCTCCCAAGCGGGAGAGAGCCGCTTTTTTGCTGTCTGAGGGAAGAGAGAAAAGAAGTTCGATCAATAAAAATCCTGCTTGCGGTTGATGAAAATACCGTCGCTGGCTGAAAATGCGTTGTAATTTCATCAAAGAATCGCGGTACGACAGTGCATTTTTGTTCATCCTCGACCAAAATAAAGAGAATGTGAAAAAAACGTTGCGATGGCGCGAAAAAGATGGTATTCTGAGGCGGAAAATTGAACGAGGATAGAGGCGCGGCGCGCAAGAGTACCTTCGGAGCGAACAGGATGTTCCGGAGCTAAAGGGCAAGCCGCCGAAGGGTCGCTTTTTCCTGGCCTGCAGGAGGGCGATGACCTGGGTCGTCGGAGAATATCCGCCGGACTGCCACAATGTGGAGCGCTATCGAATCATAAAGAGGAGTGTTTATTCCGCTCCCTGTTTCCGCTATGATCTCCACGAGATCATAGCTTTTTTGTTATCCTTTTTCAATTTGACCCAGCCAAAACGAGAAAGGACGACAATCATGGAAGAAAAAAGAATCGTAAAGCCCTGGCAGGCAGGGCTGATGCTGCTCGTCGGCATCGCCGTCATCATCGTGGGGCTTCTTGTGATGAAGCTCAACAACCGCATCGTGCTGGCACTCGACGGCGTCATCATGTGTCTGATGGCGTGGTGCTTCGGCATCCCGTATGCAGAGCTCCAGCAGGGCATCAAGGAGACGGTCTCGTCGATGATCGTGGCCATTTTGATCCTGCTGGCCGTCGGCGTGCTCGTCGGCACGTGGATGGCGAGCGGTACGGTGCCGGTCATGATCTACTACGGCATGAAGGTGCTGACGCCGGGCTTATTCCTGCCAGTCGTCTGCATCCTCTGCACGCTGATGTCGACCATGGCGGGCACGTCGTGGGGCACGCTCGCGACGGTCGGCGTCGCCTGCATGGGCGTTGCACAGGGTCTCGGTGTGCCGCTGCCCGCGGCCGCGGGCGCGGTCTGCACCGGCGCGTTCTTCGGCGACAAGGTCTCGCCGCTGTCTGACTCGCCCGTCATCACCGCCACGGTGTGCGAGATGCCGCTGATGGACGGCATTCGCCACGCGCTCATTTCCACGGGGCCTGCGTATCTCATTTCGCTCGTTTTCTACTTTGTTTACGGCCTGCGCTATTCCGGCGGCAGCGTCGGCGGGGAAGTGTATGAGGATATCCTTTCCACCGTTTCCGCCGAGTTCTGGCTCAGCCCCGTGCTGCTTCTGCCCGTGCTGGTCGTGGTCGTGCTGATTTTGATGAAAAAGCCGACGATCCCGACTTTTATCGCCGGCATCGCTGCGGGTGCGGTGATGGCGATGCTCTGTCAGGGCATCAACCTGCACGACATTCTGACGGTCATGTACTCCGGTTTTTCCGCCGATACCGGCTCGGACGTCGTGAATTCGATGCTCAACCGCGGCGGCTTTACCTCGATGCTCTCGACCATCGGTCTTCTGATCGCGGCGGGCATTTTCGGCGCGCCGCTCCGCACAGCGGGCGTTGTGGACGTGCTGCTCGCCTTTGTGGAGCGTATCGCGAAGACCTCTCGTTCGATGTCGCTCGGTGTGCTGATCCTGCACGCGGTGTTTTTCACGATCACGGGCGCTTATTATGTGTCCTATCCTGTCGTCGGCGGTATGGTGAAGGACCTGTATCCGGAATATCATCTCGACCGCAAGAATCTGATGCGCACGATGCTCGACACCGGCACGGGCCTTGCCCCCATGGTGTCGTGGTCGACTACGGGCTCTTACACCGCCACAACGCTTGGCGTTTCCAATCTGGCATTCGCGCCGTTTGCGCCGATGCTGTGGCTGTCGATCGTGTTTTCTGTCATTTACGCCGTGACCGGCATCGGCACGGCCAAGGCGAAGGAGGACTAAGGTATGGAACGGATTTTACAGCGCTGGTACGATATGATCTCCATCCGTTCGGTCAACGGACACGAGGCACAGATGGCGGATTACGTGGCGAATGTCCTGCGTGAGCTTGGCATGGACCCGCACTACAGCTATTTTGAAGAGGACACCGCGCGCGAGCGCCCGTCGGTCTGGTCGGTGCTCGACAGCGGGCGGCCCGGCAAGACCGTGCTGCTCATCGGACACATCGACACGGTCGGGGTATCTGACCGCTGGAAGACCGACCCGTTTACTCCCACGGAGATCGACGGCAAGGTCTACGGCCGCGGCGCGATGGACATGAAGGGCGGCCTTGCCGCGATCCTGGAGACGCTGACCTACTACGCCGCCCATCTCGACGAGATCAACGGCAAGATTTTGGCCTGCTTTGTCGCCGACGAGGAGGGCCTGAGCAAGGGCACCTATCAGCTTGTGGCGGAGGACGTCATCCACGCCGACTACGCCATCATGGGCGAGTGCCGCTACGACAATGTGGCTGTCGGCTTCCGCGGCCGCTACAGCTTTGAGGTGACCGTCCACGGACAGACCGCGCACGCCAGCCACTATCCCGAGGTCGGCGAAAACGCTCTCATCTCCGGCGGACGCCTGGCCGCGGCCATAGAGGCGCTGCCGACGCTCCAGCACCCGCACCTCAAGCACGGCACGTGGTGCGTGCGCTATATGGAGGGCGGCAATCCCAGCACGCTCGTTGTGCCGGAGAAGTGCTACCTCTTCGTTGACCGCTACGTCGTTCCGGGCGAGACGGACGAGACCTGCATCGCGCAGATCATGGAGGTGGCGGAGCAGCTCGGCCTTGCAGGCAAGGTCGATGTGCGCCTCAAGCCGAGAAAATCGCCCTACATGCAGTCGTTCGCGGTGGAGGAGGATCATCCGCTCGTCAAAATTTTGCAGGAGGAGTTTTACTCCGCCACGGGCAAGGATCTTCCGTGCGCGTATGACGCCTCGGTCTGCGATTCGAATATTTTAGCCGTTTCGCTCGGCATTCCGGTCGTGACGTTCGGCCCATCGGGCGGCAACATGCACGGCGACAACGAGTACGGCTATGCATGGCAGGTGAAAAACTGCGGCGAGGTCTACCGCCGCACCGTCGCGCGCCTTTTAAGCGGCGAAGTATAAAGAGAAAAAAGAGGCAGCCTCGGCTGTCTCTTTTCCTTTTGCATTTCACGCAGATTTTACATTTCTTTGCTGGTTTTTGACAAATCCCTCTGCTATACTGTATTTGATGAAATTTGGAGAGAAGAGAGGAGAAGTGATACAACATGGATACTTACAATATGATCGATTTTAACGAAAAGAAGGGCTTCATCTGCGATATGGACGGCGTCATCTACCATGGCAACCGCGTGCTGCCGGGCGTGGCGGAGTTCATCCAATGGCTGCATAATGAAAACAAGGAATATCTGTTTCTGACGAACAACAGCGGTTACACGCCGCGCGAGCTGAGCCAGAAGCTTGCGCGCATGGGCCTCGACGTGACGGAGGAGCACTTTTATACGAGCGCGCTCGCGACGGCGGCGTTCCTGCGCGATCAGGCGCCCGGCTGCTCGGTCTTTGCCATCGGCGAGGCAGGCCTTTTGAACGCGCTCTACGACGCAGGCATCACGATGAACGACGTGAATCCCGACTATGTCGTCGTGGGCGAGGGGCGGTCCTATTCGCTCGACACGCTGACGAAGGCGACGAACCTCGTCTGGAAGGGCGCGAAGCTCATCGGCGCGAATTCCGACGTTTCCGGCCCCATCGAAAACGGCATCGTGCCTGCCTGCCGCGCGCTCGTCGCGCCCATTGAGATGGCGACCGGCACGCAGGCGTACTTCTGCGGCAAGCCGAACCCGCTGATGATGCGCACGGGCCTCAAGATGCTGCACTGCCACTCGGCCGAGGCCGTTATGGTCGGCGACCGTATGGACACCGATGTGATCTCCGGCATGGAGAGCGGCATGTCCACGGTGCTGGTGCTCTCGGGCGTTTCGACGCGCGAGACCATCAAGACCTACGCCTATCGCCCGAGCATGGTCCTAAACGGTGTGGGCGACATCGTGAGCTTCGCCCGCGGGGAAAAGACGGAAGATTGAAAATTGAAAAGGGAAGCGCCGCTGCGTGAGCAGCGGCGGGCAAAACCCGCTACTATTAAAATTCTAATCGGCCCGCGCCGGTGCGTGAGCAGCGGCGCTTTGTTGTATTATGGGGACGCTTAGTTTTCCTCTCTTGCGCGAAGGCCTGCGACGGACGAGATCGGCAGCGAGAAGCAGATCGCGCCCGCTTTGGTGCCGGGACCGGCTTGCTCGTTGATCGAGCGCATGATGGCGGCCTTTTCGTCCTTGTGGGCGATGATGTAGATCATATCCTTTTCGTCAGCAAGGCTGACGCTGAAGAATTTTTCTCCGCGCGTGCCGCCCGTGCCCTTGGCGTGCAGCACCGTACCGCCGCCCGCGCCCGCGGCGCGCGCCGCGTCCATGACAAAGTCGGAATAGCCTTCGTTCAGGATAACGGTGATGAGTTCATGTTCAAAGTTCATGTTCGGCGCTCCTCCTGCTTTGAGATCATCGGTGAGATAGGACAGTGTCTTGCCGCCGGCCACGCTCTTGAGCGGCACGGTCAGCATGACGCCGTTGCCCGGAATGTCGATAAAGAGCTTGCGCTTGGCGGAACGGATAAGCGAATCCGCCTCCTGCGCGCTGCCGACGGCGGCGATAACGCACTTTTCCGTCGCGTCCAGCCCATAGATGGCGAGGTGTTCGCTCGTGGCTGTGCCGCGCGCGGGCATGCTCAAGATGAGGTGCAGCCCCGCCGCGTGGTAGAGCGAGCCCATCGCTTCGCCGCGGTCGTGATCCGTGATGGCAATGATGTAATAGAGTTCCATGTCAGCAGGCCTCCCACAGTTCGATGATCTCGTTGTCGCCAAAGTCGGGGAGCTGGGGCTCCTGCGAAGCATGACGGGATTTGACGACATAGATGGCTCCCATCACCTGCACGGTGATGAGCGGCATCATCGCAACGAGCGCAACAAGGCCGAACGCGTCCGTCATCACATTGCCGCCGAGCGCTTCGCACGCGCCTGTGGCGAACGGCAGCATGAATGTCGCCGTCAAAGGACCTGACGCGACGCCGCCGGAGTCGAACGCGATGGCCGTGAACGTGCGCGGCACGAAAAAGCTCAAAGCCAGCGCGATAAGATAGCCGGGCACGAGGAAATACATGATCGAAATGCCTGTGATGACACGCAGCATCGCAAGCCCGCCCGCGGCGGAGACCGCGATGGATAAGCTCATGCCCATCGCCTTGGCAGAGATCGCGCCCGCGCTCAACTCTTCGACCTGCTTGTTGAGCGTGTGAACGGCGGGCTCGGCGTTGATGATGAACCAGCCCATCAGCATCGCAAGGGGGGCAAGGAGATAGACCTTCCATCCCTCGGCCAGCGCGGCACCGAGCGCGTAGCCCAGCGGTGAAAAGCCGACGTTCACGCCCGTGAGGAACAGCACGAGACCTAAGTATGTATAGAGGATACCAATCACGATGCGCATGAAAGGCAGCTTGCGGAGCTTGAGCGAAATGACCTGAAAAATCAGGAAGAAGACAACGATCGGCAGCAGCGCCATTGTCACTTCCCATAAATACTCCGGCAGGGCATGCAGATAGTCCTTGCCGAGCTCCACCGTGGTGGCGACGCCGGAGACGGCGCTGCTTTCGCCCTGCGCGGGCTGCGTTTTGTAGATCGCACCGAGCAGCAGCACCGAAAGGATCGGCCCGATCGAGCAGAGGCCGACAAGGCCAAAGCTGTCCGCCTTGGCGTTTTCGTCGCTTCGAATGGACGCAACGCCGACGCCGAGTGCCATGATGAACGGCACGGTCATCGGCCCTGTCGTCACGCCGCCGGAGTCGAACGCGACGGAGAGGATGCTTTCATCCGACAAAAACGCCGCGGCAAAGACGATGGCGTAAAATACGATCAGCATCGTGCGCAGCGAGATCGAAAAGAGAATGCGCACCATGCACAGCATCAGGAAGAAGCCGACGCCGACCGAAACGGTCAAGATCAACACCGTTGTGTCGATCTCCGGCACGTTGACCGCGAGCACCTGCAAATCGGGCTCCGCCACTGTGATGGCGACGCCGAGGGCGAAGCTCACGGTCAGGATGAGCGGCAGCTTGCGCGATTTCGTCAGCTTGGAGCCCATGTAGTTGCCGATGCGGCTCATCGACATGTCCGCGCCCAGCGTGAAGAGCCCCATACCGAGGATCAGCATGGCCGTCGCGATCACGAACGAGAGCATCAGTCCCGCGTCCACCGGCACGAGCACAAAGCTGATCGCCATGACAATCAGGCTGATGGGCAGGACGGAGGCGGTGGCTTCTTTCAGCTTTTCCATTAAGATCTGTTTCTGATACAAAACCTCACTCCTTTATCAATTCAATACTTCCAAAAATATCATAGCAGAGATTCGCCGCGATGAACAGGAAAAAAGGGTAAAGGATGTGTTAAGCTTGTTCACCCGACGTGGACGAAAACAGCGGAATGGTCAAACCATCCCGCCGCTTTCCCATTTTTAATGCATATTATTTACTGTGCCGCGTGCACACATCCGCGCTCGAGAGAGCGGCGGATGTTGCCGTCGAGCATTCCGCCGAGATCATCGATGAACGAATCCGGCTCGCCCTTCATGCCGCTGCCGATCCATTCAAGCGTCAGCCCTGCGAGCGCTGCCGTGTAGAAGCGCGCGAGCGCCATGATCTGGCTTTCGCTGACGTTCAGGCCCTCAGCCTCCTTGCGGACGTAAGAAAGCATTGTCGTCAGGATCGTTTTGTGGTAATATCTTGCCAGAATATCGCTGTGGGCGGAGTTGTGCAGGTGCAGGATCATGCGCTTGTTCTCCGCGGCGAAGGATGTGACGGTCAAAAATGCCTTCTGCCACGATTCATAGCCCTCCACGCGCTCGGAGAGCTTTTCAATCTCCGACTCGAACACGTCCTCGGCCAGCGCGTAGATGTCAGTGTAGTAATAATAAAAAGTGTTCCGCGTGACCTCGCTTCTCTCTGCGATGTCGCGGACGGAGATCTTGTCAAAGGGACGCTCTGCCAGAAGCTCGATGAAGCTGCGGCGGATGGCGTTTTTGGTGCGCAGAGCCATGGGTAGGTTCCTCCCTTTCTCGATTCGATAATATTCATTATATCTGATATGGGAAGAACTTGCAAGTGACAAAATCGTGAACATTTAACGAAATCTTTACACTATACTCGCCGCTTCCTGTCGGAAACTTGGTCAGCGCGGCGGGAGTGTGAAAACTTTGTGCGCCTTGCGGACTTTGCCACTTTTCCCGCTTTCATATTCCCGCTATCATCAGACTGTCAAAAACTGAGACAGCGCTCTTTCCCCATGCGAACGAGCAGAAAGGAAGCGAAAGCGATGAAAACCTATTTCACCTCTGAGTCCGTCACGTGCGGACATCCCGATAAAGTCTGCGACCAGATCGCCGACGCGGTGCTCGATGACATCCTTGCCAACGATCCCGACGCACACGTCGCCTGCGAGGTGACGGCCTGCACCGGCGAAGTTCACCTGATGGGCGAGATCACCTCATCCTATGTGCCGGACTATGAAGCCATTGCGCGCAAGGTCATCGCCGAGATCGGCTATACCGTGCCCGTCGTCGGCTTTGACGCCGAAAACGTGCGCATCCGCGTCAGCATCCACACCCAGTCGCCGGACATCGCGCGCGGGGTTGACCGCGGCGCGCCGGAAGAAGCCGGCGCGGGCGATCAGGGTATGATGTTCGGCTACGCCTGCCGCGAGACCGATGCGCTGATGCCGCTGCCCATCACGCTTGCGAACCGCCTGACGAGAAGACTCGAACAGGTGCGGCGCGAAAAGCTGCTGCCCTATCTTCTGCCGGACGGCAAGGCGCAGGTCAGCGTCGAATACGAGGACGGCAAGCCCAAACGCATTTCCGCCGTCGTCGTCTCCGCGCAGCACAGCGCGGAGGTCGGCATCGACGCGCTGCGCGATGCGATCTTAGAACAGGTCATTTTCCCTGTGCTGCCGCCGGAACTGCTCGACGAGCACACAGAGTATTTCATCAACCCGACGGGACGATTTGTCGTTGGCGGGCCCGCGGGCGACAGCGGCCTTACCGGCCGCAAGATCATCGCCGACACCTATGGCGGCATGGCGCGCCACGGCGGCGGGGCGTTCTCGGGCAAGGACCCGAGCAAGGTCGACCGCACGGGCGCTTACATGGCGCGCTATCTCGCCAAGAACATTGTAGCCGCGGAGCTGGCCGACCGCTGCGAGATCGAGCTTGCCTATGCCATCGGCCTCGCCGACCCTGTGAGCGTGATGGTCGACACGTTTGGCACGGGGCGCGTGAGCGACGAAAAGATCGCGAGCTGGCTTATGGAGCATATCGACATGCGCCCAGGCAGCATCACGGCACGCTTTGAACTGCGCCGCCCGATCTACCGCCGCGTCTCCTGCGGCGGACACTTCGGCGAAAATGCCGTGGGTCTTCCGTGGGAGTGGACCGACATCGCCGAGGTGCTGCAAAAGGAAATTTTATCATAACATCATCTGCGAAGGCGGGGAGGAACAGCATTGAAAAGCAAACGGAGCAGAACCTATCTCGTCAGCGGTCTCACGCTGGCGCTGATCTTTGTTGCCATCATCCTTGTTTTCCGCGACGTGATGCCCGATATCGTCAAGGACCTGAGTACTGTGCCGTTCTGGGGTGTGCTGCTCCTGCTCGCACTCGGCTTTGCCTACGAGGCGATGGAATCCGTGCTGTGCCTCGTCATCATCCACCACAAAAAGCCGGACTGCACGTTTATTGACGCGCTGCGCGTGACATTCCTCGGCGTGTTCGGCAATATCGCGACGCTGGGTGCGGGCACGCTGCCGATGCAAAGCTTTTACCTTTACAGGCGAGGTCTGGACGCGGGCAGCGGTCTTGGCATCATGGCGAGCGAATACGTGCTGCACAAGATATCCGTGCTGATCTACGCGACGGTCGCGTTGCTGCTCGGCAGCGACTGGCTGGAGCAGAGCGCCAGCGGCCTTGCCCGCTATCTTCTGATCGGCTATGTCATCGGCGCGCTCATCGTGATCGCGCTCACGCTGCTCTACACCTGGGATAAGGTGCTGAAGTTAGTGCTGATGCTGCTCGGCAAGCTCCCGCACACGCCGAAGTGGGACGAACGCCGCGAAAAGTGGGCGAATAGTCTCACCGAGCTCAACCGCGAGGCGAAAAAGGTGCTGCTCGTTCCGTCAATCCGCGTCAAAGGTATCGCCGTGAGCCTTGTGAAGCTCTTCGTGCTCTATTCCATCCCCTATGCCGCGCTGCGGCTCGTGGGCTGCACGGCGCTTAACTTCGCGCAGGCGCAGATGCTTGCCTCGCTGATGCTGCTCATCACAAGCGCGCTGCCGAACGTCGCAGGCGTGGGCCCGATGGAGTTTGCATTTTTGCTGCTCTTCGCCCCGTGGGCGGACACGGCAATCGCCTCGTCGGCGCTGGTACTTTATCGCGTGGCGACGTATTTCTTCCCGTTCCTTCTGAGCGTGATCGTGTTTCTCCGCGAGGAGAAGAAGTCGCTCAAGGGCTTTGATGGGCAAAGCGCTTGAAAATTATGACGGCCTGAGGCCGTCGGGGGCTTCCCTGCGCCGCGCAGGGAAGCGAGTCAAAGGGGGCATTCTCTTTCGCAAAAGAGAATGGCCCCTTTGGAACCCCAAGAGAAAGGCTTTGCTTGGCAGTCTCGGGTTTGAACTACTTTGATGCCTCCGGAATGCAACTGCCTGCGCGCGGCGAAGCCGCGTTTAGCATTGCTATACGATTTGCCTCTGCTCCTATCATCCGCTGCCGCTCTGCCCATCTTGTAGAAGTGTGCAGTAATTTCCGTCTATCGAGACACTACTCAATGAGGCGAGCGTTAGCAATGCCGCATTCCGTACGCAGTCTGCCGCCAGCCTAACGTCACTCGCGCCTCACGATAGTAAGGCGCGGTTGCAAAACGGAAACGAATCGCAGGGATTCATGGCGAAGCCATGTATACCGCACCTGATTGCGTAGCACGTGCAGCTCTTCGTAACCGTAAAAGCAAGCAGCGGCTGGACAGGCATGAGACAATAGTAGCGGAACGTTGCGAAACGTTCCGCTACTATTGTATTGTGGGGGTGTCAGGGTGACAAGCGCAGAGTTGAAACACCGTGCGAAGCTGCAGGAGTGGTCGGCGCGGATACAGGATTGCCGCAGCAGTGGTCTGCCGGTGCGGGCGTGGTGCAAACAAGAAGGAATCAACGCATCCACCTATTACCGCTGGGAACGGGAGCTGTTAACTGCTGCCAACCAATCGCCGTGCTCCGGTGTGCCGGCCGTGACCTTTGCGGAGCTGCCGGAACCGAAGAAAATGTCTCGCAACGTTTCGGAACGTTGCGCCACACTGCATATTGGGAAGGCCAGTCTGAACATTTACCCCGGTTGTGACGCGGAACAGCTGAGACTGCTGGTGGAGCTTCTGCGCCTATGCTGAACGATTTCACCGGTGCAGATCAAGTCTATATCGCCTGCGGCTACACGGATCTGCGTAAAGGCATAGATGGTCTGGCGCAGCTCGTCCAGCAGCAGTTTGAACTGGATCCGTTTACCAACACGCTGTTCCTGTTCTGCGGACGGCGGCGAGACCGTATCAAGGGCTTGTACTGGGAAAAAGATGGCTTCATCCTGCTGTACAAGCGACTGGAGCAGGGCGCGTACCAATGGCCGCGCTCAGAATCTGAGGTGAAGACTTTAACGCCGCAGCAGTACCGCTGGCTCATGGAGGAGTTGCAGATCGAACAGCCGAAAGCCCACCGTCCGGTGACAGGATTGAGCGCAGTCTGAGCAAGGAAGAATGTCCAAAAACCATTGAAAATACTGGCTTTTCTCTCTGCCTTGTGGTATAATTTCCTCATGGAAAACAGAGAAATGCGGACAAGTAACACGGAAGAAATGGTGACCATTTCCCGTGCGGAATATGAGCGTTTGCAGCAGGAAAAAGCACGGAATGCAAAGCTGGAAGCAAAGCTTGCTGCCCGTGAACAGGAACAGGCGCAGGTCATCACCAGCCTGACACTGCAAAATGAGTGGCTGCTGGAGCAGCTGAAGCTATCCAAGAATAAGCTGTTTGGCCGTTCTTCAGAGCAGGCGGAGCAGATGGTCATGGATCAGCTGAGCCTGACCATGAACGAGGTGGAGGCTTACATCTTCGGCATGAATTCCGCTGGGAAAGCTCCCGTCGCCGTGAAGGCGCACGAGCGCAAACGGCAGTCCGGCAATGTGCTGGATGTCGTTCCGGAGGGTACTCCCACCGAGGTGGTGGAGCACCGCCTGCCGGAGAACGAACTGACTTGTTCTGCCTGTGGCAGCCAGATGGTTGAGATCGGCAAAGAGGTTCGCAGAACACTGCAGATGAAGCCGGCAGAGTTCTGGGTGCGCGAGGACGTGTACTACACCTACGCCTGCAAGAATTGTGAGCAAGAGACCGGTGAAGCCAACATTGTGAAGGCGGCGAAAGAACCTGCGCTGCTGCCTGGCAGCTTTGCCTCTGCGGAGGCAGTGGCTTATCTGGCAACGCAAAAATTCGTCATGTACTCGCCGCTGTACCGGTTGCAGCAGGAGTTTGAGCGTCAGGGTCTGAAGCTGTCCCGGCAGACCATGGCCAACTGGCTGCTGAACACTTCGGAGAAGTGGCTGCGGCCGGTCTACGATACGCTGCGCGAGCAGCTTTGTAAGGAGCCGGTGCTGCACGCCGACGAGACGACCTTGCAGGTGCTGAAAGAATCGGGACGCATGGCCACCAGCAAGTCCTATATGTGGCTGTACCGGACCAGTGGCTGTGCGAAACAGGCGGTTGTGCTGTATGAGTACCAGCCCACCCGAAAAGCGGAGCACGCGGAGGCCTTCCTGCAAGGCTTCTCGGGCTGGCTGCACGCGGATGGGTACCAGGGCTACCACAAACTTCCTGAGAATATCCGGGTGGTTGGGTGCTGGGCCCACGCGCGGCGAAAATTTGATGAGGCTCTGCAAACGCTGCCCAAGGAGATGCAAAAGGACTCGCCGGCAGCGATTGGCGAATGCTATTGCTCCCGGCTTTTCAATCTGGAGCAGGCGTTTGCAGAGCTGACGCCGGAGGAACGATATGAAAAGCGGCTGGAACAGGAGAAACCTGTTTTAGACGCGTTGTTGTCATGGGCAAATGATATGCAGGCGAGGGCTGCGCCGAAATCCGCGTTGGGCAGGGCCATCCACTATCTGCTGGAGCAGTGGCCATACCTGACAAGGTATCTGGAGGATGGCCGTCTGGAGCTGAGCAACAACCGTGCCGAGCGCAGCATTAAGCCCTTTGTGATGGGCAGGAAGAACTGGCTGTTTGCCAACACGCCGGGTGGCGCGCAGGCCAGCGCCGTGACCTACAGTTTGATGGAAACGGCGAAGGAGAATGGCCTTGATCCGTACCGTTATCTGCTGTGGGTTCTGCGAAACGCGCCGCAACTGAGCGAAACTGATGAAGCATGGGCTGAAAAGCTGCTTCCCGCAAATGCCCCGAAAGAATGCTATATGACTCATAAATAAAAGACCGCCATCTCGGTGAGCAAAAGCTGAGATGGCGCCCTTTTTACGCGGCTTCGTTTTACGCTTACAGCTCTTCGACCTACAGACTGCCAATGTGCGGGGTCAAGGGGCAAGGCCCCTTGCGTTCTCTTGGGGGATCTAAAGGGGGCCATTCTCTCACGTGAGAGAATGGCCCCCTTTAACGCACCCCCTGCGCGGTGCAGGGACAAAAGCAGCGCTGCCGCGCTGCATCACCCCCGCGCCTTAGCGGCGCGCTTTAATTTATAGAGCTCTTCGGCAGCAAGCCGTGTCTTGGCGACCACATCCCCGCCGTCTTGCGGGAAGCAGTAATACAGCGCTTTATGGTCGCCGATGCAGAGCATATCGCCGATCTCGTACCAGAAATAGTCGGCGTACAGGCTGTACGAGGCCTCGGGCTTTTGGAAATAGTCCAGTTTCCCGCCGCAGCCGGTCAGGTGGAAGCCATTTTCATCGTGGTGCAGCCGGCCTTCGCCCACGCGGCAGATCTCGCGCATGTTGACCATCATGCAGATCTGCACGGGGATGTCGAGCTGATAGGCACCGCTTTCCAGCTCCTCGCGCACGCACTGCCGCTCCCAGGTGTACCAGTCCGGCACGTGGGTGAACGCGGCCTCGCCGTTCAAACATTCCAGCGTACCAATCTCTGTCAAGCGGTATTCCTTGTTACAGCTTCGGCAAATGAGTGATGTGCCTTTGCCCTCCATTTTCCCCTCGGCGAGGCAGTGCGGGCACTTGTAGAGCACGCGGTTGAGACCGTCGGCGCGGAACGGCTCGCTGACGGAGACGCCGTTTTCCTCCTGCCAGCGGAAATTGTCGAAGCGGAAGGCGGAAAAGATGCGCTCATTGATCCCGGCGACGTTCAGCTCCGCAACATCGTCGGACGAGAGCAGACATTGCATCTGCGCCGAGACCTTCGCGCGCCGCTTTTGCAGCCCGTTGTAGAGCGGGTCGCGCGCGAACGCGCCGTAGGTGCGGATCATCACGACCGGCACATTCAGCGCCTTGACGCACTTGCCGATGCTCTCCGGCAGCGGTGTGGCCGTGCCGTCGAAGCTGTAGCTCGCCTCGGGGTAGAGCAGCACAGACGTTTTGAGCGTCCGCACGCAGTAGAGCATGTCGCGCACGAGCGTCGTGTCCGAGCAGAACTTGCGCGTGGGGATGCAGCCGACGCTGCGCATCAGCCACTCCTTGCCGACAAAGCCGTCCGACGTGCAGACGATGTTGAACGGGCGCGGGTACAGCACCGCCTCCGCGATTTTGAGGTCGAGAAAGCACGAGTGGTTCATCAGGACAAGGCAGGGCTCATCGCTTTTGATCTGCGCCATGCCGATCTTCTCGCAGTGGAAATGCGTCGCCAGAAGGTCGGGCGCGGAGGCTGCGCGCAGGACCGTCCGGAACAGGAGCGACGGCTTTTTCGGATTTTTGTGCACCTGCGGCGGCTGGGCAAGAACCTGCTCGTAGGTCCGGTCGACGACTTTAATTTTCATTCTGTTTCTCCGGCACGACGTGGACGTTCAGATGATCGTAGGACATCTCCACGTTGTGCTTTGCAAAGGTGTTGCGCAGGCGCTCGTACATCTTAAAATAAGTGTCCCAGTAGGCGTCTGCCGCCGTCCAGCAGCGGATGGTGTATTCGATGGAGCTGGCACCGTAATTCGAGAGATACACCGTCGGCGTGGGTTCTTTCAGCACGGCGGGGAAGGCGAGAACGGCGTCCATGCAGGCCTGCTTCACCTCGTCCGTCGGCGCGTCGTAGGATGCTGTGACCTTGTAGACGATGCGGCGGCGGCCCAGGACGGTGAAGTTGATGATCTTCGAGCTGGACATTTCGCGGTTGGGCTGGAGCACGATCTGTCCGTCCGGCGTTTCGATCTTCGTGTGCGTCAGTGAAATTTCACGCACCGTGCCGGTCGTGCCGCCGACTTCGATCTCGTCGCCGAGCGAGAACGGATGCGAGAAGAGAATGACGAGCCCGCCGGCGACGTTGCCGAGAATGTCCTCGGCGGCCAGCGTGACGCCCAACGTCAGCACCGACATGATGGCGGTGAGCGACGAGGTGTTGATGCCGAGCGCCTCGGCTGTGATGATGATGGTAAGCAGATACAGAAGCGTTTTGAGGCTTGTGAGGATGACCTTTTGCAGCCGCTCGTTCAGGCGGTTCGCGCGCGAGAGCAGCCGCGAACAGAGCTTGAGCACGAGCCGCACGACAATCAGGCAGATGAGGAACGTCAGCAGCGCGGAAAGGATGCTGCCGATGCTGTAGCCACCGATCGAGCGGGAGATGATCTGGGAAATATTGTCCATGGCGTTTCGCCCCTTTCGATGCCCAGTATATCAGTGTTGCCGCGCCTTTGTAAAGAGCACGCTAAGAATCCTCAGAATTCCTTAAACTTTGCCGGTTGAGAAACGGGCGAGAAGAGCGTATAATGCAGCGTGATCTTTTTTGAAAAGGAAGTGCCCGCATGCGCCCTTACGCCCTCATCGACCTCCACTGCGACACGTTGACCGACTGCATGTACGCAGGATCGAACATCATCGACACGCTCGACGATCCCGCGCGCACGCTGTCGCTCACAAGTATTCCGAAGGACATCCACTGGGCGCAGTTTTTCGCCGTGTTCGTGCCCGATGAGCTGCGCGGGGAGAAGGCTGTCCGCTTTTTTGACAACGCCTGCGCGAATTTCGATCGCCAGATGCAAAAATTCGCGGATCGCGTGTCGCCCTGCCGCAATGTTGCCGATATGGTGCGCGCGTGGGCGGCGGGGAAAACCGCAGCCTTTTTGAGTGTGGAAAACGGCAGCGCGTTTGCTGGCGACCTGTCGCGCATCGGGGAGCTGAAGCGTCAGGGCGTCTGCGCTGTGACGCTGACGTGGAATGGGGAAAACAAGCTCGGCTCGTGCAACATGACAGACCGCGGCCTGACGGACTTTGGCCGCGCCGCCGTGCGCGAGATGGAGCGCTGCGGTATTTTGGTCGACGTCTCGCACCTGAACGACGCGGGGCTCGCGGACGTATTCGAGACGGCGGAAAGGCCGTTTCTCGCCACGCACTCCAACGCACGCGCGGTCTGCGCGCACAGGCGCAACCTGACGGACACGCAGATCAAAGAGATGGTGCGCCGCGGCTGCCTGATCGGCCTCAACTACTACGGGCCATTCCTGCGCGACGGGGGAGCGGTCAGGAGCTTAGACGACGTCTATCGCCATGTGGCGCACTTTTTCGACCTCGGTGCGCGCAAAAACCTCGCCCTCGGCTCGGACTTCGACGGTGCGGCGCTGCCGCCGTGCCTCGATTCGGCGGAAAAAACGGCGGACTTTTACGAGTATCTGCTCTCGCGCGACGTATCGCAGGCGGACGCGGACGGCATTTTCTTTGAAAATGCACGCGCTTTTCTGCGGAAAAACCTCGGATGAGCGCAAAACGCTTGGCAGCGGGCAGCGCACTGTGATACAATCAATAAAAACAGGGGAGGGGAGCACATGGCAAAAAAATCAAGCCGCAACACCAAGGCACGTATTGTCTCGGCGGCATGGAAACTCTTTTATGAGCAGGGCTATGAGGAGACGACGGTGGAGGAGATCATCTTCGAGTCGGAGACGTCGAAGGGCTCGTTCTACCACTATTTTGACGGCAAGGACGCACTGCTCTCGTCCCTCTCAGTGCTGTTTGACGAGCGGTATGAGGAGCTGATGCAGCAGCCCCACGACGAGATGGACTGCATCGAGCTCTTATGCTGGCTCAATCAGGAGTTGTTCACGACGATCGAGAACACGGTCTCCATCGAGCTTCTGGCGCGGCTTTTTTCCTCCCAGCTCGTGACCAAGGGAGAAAAGCACCTGCTCGACCGCAAACGCACGTACTATCGTCTTTTGCGCCAAATCGTCTCTCAGGGGCAGGAGCGCGGGGAACTGACCGACACGCGTACCGTGAGCGAGATCGTCAAGGCCTACGCGATGTTCGAGCGCGGGCTGATGTATGACTGGTGCCTTTCGGGCGGGGAATATGCGCTTGTGCAGTATGCGCGGCAGATGATGCCGCTATTTTTAGACGGCTTTCGCAAAAAATAAAACTTGTTTCAAAAACAGTCTACTAAATCGTCTTGCAGAAAATGTAGTAAAATCAATCAAAAAATCAGAATTTTGCAGTGCCGTACAGGAATTATTCTGTACGGCATTCTGTATTTACGTCTACTTTCTTTTGTGCTATATTGTGCTCGTCTTAACGAAAACTAAAGGAGAAAATCACATGACAAGCGCACAGATCATTATTGTAGTGACCATCGTTCTCTATCTCGCCGCGATGGTATTCGTCGGCGTGTATTTTGGCAAAAAGGGCAGCGGCAGCAGCTCGGACGATTTCTACCTCGGCGGCCGCAAGATGGGCCCCATCGTCACGGCCATGAGCGCCGAGGCGAGCGATATGAGCAGCTATCTTTTGATGGGTCTGCCTGGCCTTGCCTACCTCTGCGGACTGCCGGAGGTGACGTGGACGGCCATCGGTCTGGCCATCGGCACGTATCTCAACTGGCTGATCGTCGCGCGCCGCCTGCGACGGTATTCGGCCAAACTCGGCGCCATCACGATCCCCGACTTTTTCGCCCGCCGCTATGGCGATAAGAAGCATCTGCTCTCCTGCATCGCGGCGGTCGTGATCCTCATTTTCTTTATTCCCTACACGGCGTCCGGCTTCAAGGCCATCGGCACGCTCTTCAATAGCCTTTTTGGCGTGGAGTACCACACGGCGATGATCGTCGGCGGCATTGTGGTCGTGCTGTACACGGTGATGGGCGGGTTCATGGCCGTTTCGTTCACCGACCTGATCCAGTCTATCTTCATGACGATCGCGCTCATCGTCATTGTGTGCTTCGGCGTGCAGCAGGCGGGCGGACTGGACACGGTCATCGACAACGCCAGCGCGCTGCCGGGCTATCTCAACATGACGCAGGGCTACGACGCCGCGACCGGCACGGCCTCGACGTACAGCGCTCTGAGCATCGTCTCCACGCTCGCATGGGGCCTCGGCTACTTTGGCATGCCGCACATCCTGCTGCGCTTTATGGCCATCCGCGAGGAAAAGGAGCTCAACCAGTCCCGCCGCATCGCGACGATCTGGGTTGTCATCTCAATGTTCATCGCCGTGTGCATCGGCGTCATCGGCTACAGCGTGTCCGCCGCGGGCAAGGTGCCTTTCCTGACGACGAGCGCGGAGTCTGAGACCATTATCATCAAGCTTGCAGATCTGATGAGCCGCCACGGTGTGCTGCTCGCCGTCATGGCGGGCATCATCCTCTCGGGCATTCTGGCCGCAACGATGTCGACCGCGGACTCGCAGCTCTTGGCCGCGGCGTCCAGCGTGTCGCAGGATCTCATGCAGCACTCGTTCGGCATGAAGATGAATCAGCGCACGACGATGCTCGCCGCGCGCACCACGGTCATCTGCATCGCCATCATCGGCATGGTGCTTGCCTGGGACCCCAACAGCTCCGTGTTCCGTGTCGTTTCGTTCGCGTGGGCGGGCTTTGGCGCGGCGTTCGGCCCCGTGATGCTCTTCTCGCTCTTCTGGAAGCGCGCGAACAAACAGGGTGCGCTCGCGGGCATGATCACTGGCGGCGCGGTGGTCTTCATCTGGAAGTATCTCATCGCGCCGATGGGCGGCGCGTGGGCCATCTACGAGCTGCTTCCCGCGTTCCTTGCGGCGTGCATTGCGATCGTGATCGTATCGCTCGCGACGCCCGCGCCGGAGAAGGCCGTCACCGATACCTTTGACGAGATCTGTGGCAAATAAAAGGGAAGAACAGGCGAGGGCTGCGGCCCTCGCTTTTCTTTGTTAGCCAAATGGAGTGAAATGGAAAAATATAACAAAAAATCCGCATTGACTATTGAAAATGGAATGACTAACGTTTATTATAGATAACATCTATTTATGGATGCTGACATCAGGCGGCGGGATACGTGCATTTGTCCTGCCGGCCGATACTACACTGATGGCAAGCAGTGAAAGGAGAAAACAGCAGTGTCAAGACTCGATATTATGACGCCCTCCCATGCCCAGACCGTCATCGACGGGCTGTACCGCGATGTGGAGCGGCGTATCGCCGCAAGCCCTCCGGGACTGTGTCCGGTGGACCTGGCCAAGAGCTTTCTGGACCTCTGCCATGCGCAGACGTGCGGCAAGTGCGTTCCCTGCCGTATCGGCCTCGGCCAGCTCTCTGAGCTGATGGAGCAGGTGCTCGAGGGCGAAGCCACGATGGAGACCATCTCGATCATCGAGCGCGTGGCGCGCGTGATCGTCAACAGCGCCGACTGCGCCATTGGCCGCGATGCGGCGCGCCTGGTGCTTGACGGCGTGCAGGGCTTCCGCGACGACTATGAAGAGCACATCCTGCGCCACCGCTGCCTTGGCGGCATGCGCGAGCCCGTTCCCTGCGTGGCACTGTGCCCTGCGGGCGTGGATATCCCGGGCTACCTCGTGCTCATCAAGTACGGCCGCTACGCCGACGCCGTGCGCCTGATCCGCAAGGATAACCCATTCCCCTCGGCCTGCGCGTACATCTGCGAGCATCCGTGCGAGGCGCGCTGCCGAAGAAACATGATCGACGACGCGGTCAACATCCGCGGCCTCAAGCGCTACGCGGTGGATAACGCGGGCTACGTGCCGCAGCCTGACTGTGCCGAGCCCACAGGCAAGAAGGTCGCCGTCATCGGCGGCGGCCCGAGTGGCCTTTCCGCGGCGTATTACTTAGCCCTGATGGGCCACAAGGTCACCGTGTATGAAAAGCGCGCGAAGCTCGGCGGCATGCTGCGCTACGGCATCCCCAACTACCGCCTGCCGCGCGAAGTGCTCGACGCGGAGATCGCGTCGATGCTGGCGCTTGGCATCGATGTGCATGTCAACGTCAATGTCGGCGACGATGTGACGTTCGACGAGCTGCGCCAGCAGAACGACGCGCTCTACATCGCGCTCGGCGCGCACACGGATAAAAAGACCGGCATCGAGGGCGAGGACGCCGAGGGCGTCATCTCCGCGGTCGAGATGCTGCGCGAGATCGGCGACGATTACATGCCGGACTTCCGCAACAAGGACATCGTCGTCATCGGCGGCGGCAACGTCGCGATGGATGTCTGCCGCAGCGCGGTTCGTCTCGGCGCGCGCAAAGTGAGCTGCGTCTACCGCCGCCGCCAGGAGGACATGACGGCCCTTCCCGAGGAAGTGGAGGGCGCCGTTGCCGAGGGCGTGGAGCTCGTGACGCTTCAGGCACCTGTCCGCATCGAGACCGATGCGAACGGTCACGCCGTCGCGCTGTGGACACAGCCGCAGATCATCGGCGAGATGGATAAAAAGGGCCGCCCCGCGCCCGAAAAGGCCAAGCGCAGCGAAAAGCGCATCGCGGCGGACGTTGTCGTTGTCGCCATCGGTCAGGGCGTGGAGACCCACGGCTTTGAGCAGACGAAGATCGCCATCAAGCGCGGCGCGTTCGTCGCCGAGGCCAGCGGCCAGATCGACAATATGGACGGCGTCTTCGCCGGCGGCGACTGCGTCACCGGCCCTGCGACCGTCATCCGCGCCATCGCGGCCGGCAAGGTCGCCGCGGCGAATATCGACGAATACCTCGGCTTCCACCACGAGATCGACCCCGGCGTCGAGATCCCCACGGCGCGGCTGAACAACAAGCCGCCCCACGGCCGTATCGACACCACCGAGCGCGAGGCAGGCGAACGCAAGCACGACTTCAAGTGCATCGAGTGCGGCCTCACCGATGAAGAGGCGTACTCCGAGGCGTCGCGCTGCCTGCGCTGCGACCACTTCGGCTACGGCATCTTCCGCGGAGGGAGGAAAGGCAAATGGTAAGAAACGTTACACTGACCATCGACCACAAGAGCGTCACCGTGCCCGAGAATACCACGATCTTAGAGGCGGCACGCTCGGTCAATATCAATATCCCGACGCTGTGCTACTTAAAGGACATCAACGAGATCGGCGCGTGCCGCATCTGCTGCGTGGAGGTCGAGGGCATGGAGCGCCTTGTCCCCGCGTGCGACAATGTGGTGGCGGACGGCATGGTCGTCTTCACGAACAGCGCCAAGGCGCGCGAGGCGCGCCGCATGAACCTGCGTCTCATTCTTTCGCACCACGATACATCGTGCACGAACTGCACGCGAAGCGGCAACTGCACCTTGCAGCAGCTGGCGAACGACTTCAACATGCGCGGCACGCACTTCCCAAAAAAGCTGCGTCACGAGGCGGTGGATTATTCCACGCCGCTCATTCGCGAGAACGACAAGTGCGTGCAGTGCCTGCGCTGCATCCAGGTGTGCGAAAACGTGCAGAGCGTGAAGATCTGGGACCTTCTCGGCACGGGCTCGCGCACGGTCGTCGACGCATCGTACAACCGCCGCATTCAAGATACCGAGTGCACGTACTGCGGCCAGTGCATCACCCACTGCCCGACGGCGGCGCTGCGCGAGCGCGACGACACGGGTCTCGTCTTCGACGCGATCGACGATCCGAATACCGTTACCGTGGCACAGGTCGCGCCCGCGGTGCGCGCGGCATGGGCCGAGCAGTTCGGGCTCGACAGCGAGTTCGCAACGCCCAAGCGCATGGTCGCGGCGCTGCGCGAGCTGGGCTTCAACTATGTGTTCGACACCGACTTTGCCGCCGACCTCACGATCATGGAGGAAGGCAGCGAGTTTATCGAGCGCTTCACCCACAAGGATCAGTATCAGTGGCCGATGTTCACGTCCTGCTGCCCGGGCTGGGTTCGCTTTGTGAAGTCCCAGTACCCCGAACTGACGGACAATCTCTCAACGGCCAAGTCGCCCCAGCAGATGTTCGGTGCGGTGGCGAAGAGCTACTTTGCCGAAAAGGTCGGCATCGACCCCAAGCGCCTTTTCGTCGTCTCGATCATGCCGTGCGTGTCGAAAAAGAGCGAATGCGCGCTGCCGACGATGAAAAACGACGCGGGCGACCCCGATGTCGACGTGAGCATCACGACGCGCGAGCTGAACATTATGATGCGCGCGAATCACATTGAACCCAAGTACCTGCCCGAGGAGGAGTTCGACAGCCCGCTCGGCTCCGCGACCGGCGCGGCGGTCGTCTTCGGCGCGACCGGCGGCGTGATGGACGCGGCGCTGCGCTCTGCGTACTTCCTCATCACGGGCAAGAATCCTGACCCTGACGCTTTTACCGCTGTGCGCGGCATGGATGGGTGGAAGGAAGCAACGTTCAACATCCCCGGCGCGGGCGACGTGCGCGTCGCGGTCGTGAGCTCGCTCGGGAAAGCTCGCAAGCTCATTGAGGCTGTCAAGCGCGGCGACGCAGCGTATGACTTTGTCGAGGTCATGGCCTGTCCCGGCGGCTGCGCGGGCGGCGGCGGCCAGCCCATCCACGACGGTACCGAGCTTGCCGAGGATCGTGGCAACGTGCTCTGGCGGCTCGATCAGGGTGAGCTTCTGCGCTTCTCGCACGAGAATCCGGATGTCAAGGCGCTCTACAAGGACTACCTCGGCGCGCCGCTTGGCGAAAAGTCGCACCACCTGCTGCACACCGACCACAACGCGTGGCAGATGCCGCAGAAAATGCTGTAAGGACGCAAAAAAACCTCCGTATGAGATTTCTCATACGGAGGTTTTTATTGCTGAATTTTATCGGGTGTACGCGCCGTACTCGCTGATGATGGCGCAGAGCTGACTGAACGCCTGCTGCGCGTTGCCATCGATCTTGTAGGCGACGGCGGGATGGGCGTCATCGTAGATGAAGCCCTCGTCCCAGTTGAGGTATAGGTCGTGCTTCTGTCCGTCTTCGGGGATCCACCAGATGGTGGCGTAGTTCCAATTCTGCGTGAAGCGGGAGAAAAGCGAGGTGGGCAGGCGGTAATAGCGCTGCACCGAAATTTCAGACATAGCGCTGCGCAGAGCCGCGGCGGCCTCGCTGTCCGGATAGCCCTCTACCCGGCAGTCGCCGGTGTCGAACGTGCCGTAGCCGTCCGGCGTGGGAACAATGGTCGAAATGCAGAAGAGTCCGTCGACGCGGGCGGTCTCAGGCGCGGGGATCAGTTCGCCGAGCGGCTGCGAACGGCGCGGCAGCAAAAAGATAGCCACGACGAGCAGCATCGCGGCGACGGCGATGAGCACGGTTTTTCTCTTTTTATCCATGGGGTTCTCCTTTCCAAAATCAAGCTTACTTTTTGCCGTTCAACAGGGGAGAGGGGAATCGCTTTCTAATAGTTTACCTGAGAAAGAGCTTTTTGACAAGCCCCTCTTCGGGCGTGACATAGAGTGTGCGGTAATTGTCGTAGGTCACCATGCCGGGGCGTGCGCCCGCGGGCTTTTTGACGAACTTCACGGGGCAGTAGTCGACGGGGACGCTGCTGCTCTCCTTCGCCTGCGAGAAGTAGGATGCGAGCATTGCGGCCTCGCGCAGATCGTCGTCGCTCGGCGTGAGCCCCGCGCAGCGCAGGATGACGTGCGAGCCGTGAATGCGCTGGGTGTGGAACCAGTAGTCGCGCTTGTCGGCCTTTTTTGTCAGCTGGTCGTTCTGCACGTTGCTGCGGCCGACGAGGACCTCAAGCCCGCTCGACGTTTTGAATGTGCGCGGGGCGAAGGCGCGCTTGAGCTCCTTTTTGCCGCTCGACTTTCGGATATAGTTCGTCTCCTGCAATTCGCGGCGGATCTCATTGAATTCCTGCTCAGTCTCCGCCTGCGAAAGCTCCTGCAGGACGCTTTCCAAGTACGCGCGTTCGTTTTCCGCCTTTTCGATCTGCTCGCGCAGGTGGAATTCGGCGGTCTTGAGCTTGTTGTACTGCTTGTAGTTTTTCGCGGCGTTCTGCTGGGGGGAGAGCAGCGGGTCGAGCGGGATGTCAATGGTCGGACAGCCGTCCTCATAGTAGTTTTCCGCATGCAAGACTTTTTCTCCGCTCTTCATGCGGTACAGGTTTGCGGTGATGAGGTCGCCGCGCAGGCGGAATTCGTCGCGCTTCTGCGTCGCGGCGTAGTCGCGCTTCAGATTTTCAGCCTTGCGCGCCATGCGGTCGCGCGCGACCGTGACCGCGTGCGTCAGCTCGCGGCCGCGGCGGGCGGAGAGCTCCTGCCGCTCACGCGCGTCGTAGAACTCGTCGAGCATTTGCGAGAAGCTCTCACGCGTCTCGACCTGCGTTTCCGCGCTGTACTGCGCGATGGAACGGTAGGTGAAATCCACGGGCTTGCCGTCGCGGTAGAGGATGACGGGCATATAGTTATCTTCCTTTACAGCGTTGGCTGTATCGGAAAATTCCTGCACCAGCGCCCCGCGCTGCGCATCGTTCAGCGCGCCGAAGCGCACGTCGGTCTCGTGTCCCGCGCGGAAAGCGAATTCACGCGCGATCAGCGGCGAAATGCCGGTGTAATGGTCGAGCACCCACTTGTCGACAGGCTGCTCCGCGTCGCCGCCGCGCTGCGCGAGGGCGAGGGAGTCCTCCTCCTGCGATAAAAGCGACAGCTTGTCGAGCGGCGTTGGCAGGTGGTAGAAAAGGCCGGGCAGCAGTTGGCGCGTGGCGGAAAGGTCTGCATCCACGCGGCGCAGACATTCGACGATGCGCCCCTGCGCGTCGAGCAAAATGAGGTTCGAGCGCCGGCCCATGCATTCGAGCACGAGCTGCTTTTGGCTGATCTCGCCGAATTCGTCCGTGCACTGGAGCGTTAAAATCACCATGCGTTCAAGGTCCGGCTGCTCGATGGACAGCACGCGCGCGCCGACTAAGTGCTTGCGCAGCAGCATGCAGAACATCGGCGGCTGGGCAGGGTTGTTGCGCAGGATGTTTGTGAGCTGGATGCGCGGCTGGTTCGCGCCCGCGTTAAGCAGCAGCCGCAGATTGCCGCGCAGCAGCAGAACGATCTGGTCGCGCGCGGGCTGCTGCACCTTGTCGATGCGCGCGCCGATGAGCTGAGGTCTCAGCTCGTGTAAAACTGCCCGCAGGCAGATCGCGTCAAGTGGCATTGTCGTCCTCCATCATCCGGTTGAAAAGCTCGTTGATGCGCGCGTGATCGTCGCGCAGATACAGCCAGCCGAACAGCGCCTCGAGGCCTGTGGCCTTCTGATAGTCCGCGCGGTCGGCGTGGTGGGGGATGGAATGGACATTCGCGTTGCGCCCGCGGCGGAACACAGAGGCCTCGTCCTCCGTCAAAAGGGGTAAGAGCTTTTCGGCAAAGCGCGCCTGCTGCGGCGCGCAGACGAGCTCGACCGTCGCGCGGTGCAGCCCCTTGCCCGTCGCCTTGCCGTGCACGCACAGATACGTGCGCACAAGCAGCTCGTACACCGCGTCGCCCAGGTGGGCGAGGCCGATGGAGCTGATGGCGCGGATGGCGTCGTCGTTCATTTTGGCTTGCGTATAATCGTACATAAAGACTCCTGAAGTTCGAAAGTACACATATTCTATAACCTTGTCGGAATTCTGTCAATCGGCGCGCGCCGCCGCGCGCGAAAAGCCGTTGCGCTTTTGCAAAAATCCGCTATAATGGCAGAAAAGACAAGACCTTTGAGATCGGAGAAGAGAAGCCTATGAAAAAACTGACCACCGCGCTGCTCACGGCGCTTTTGCTGCTGAACCTTGCCGCCTGCGGCGAAAAGGAGCCGGACGACACCCCGTCCGGCTACGACAATTCGCTCATTTCCGAGCTTTACAGCGAGGAGGGCGAGTACACGGACGCCGAGAACAACACGCTCGCATACAGCTACCATGTGCCAAGAATCGTGTCGGAAACGGCGGTCGCCGCCGCGCTGAACGACGAGATCGCCGATCAATTCGGCGCGCTCGTGCAGGAGCAGAAGAACATGATGGCCTCCCGCGTTTCGCTCACATGCATTTCCGTCACGTGGACAAGCTACTGGAACGACAGCCTGCTCTGCCTCGTGGTGCGTGCGGAGATGGACGGCGACACAAGCATGACGGAGACGTACAGCTACGACTTTTTCGGCGGCAAGCGGCTGATGAGCGAGGATCTGCTGGCGCGCTGCGAGCTTTCAACGCAGGACTTCATCACGGCGGCGCGCCGCACCGCGGCAAATTACTTTGACGAGATGTACCGCGACGCGCTCAGCGGCAGCATGGGCGGCGCGGACTTCATCGCGTCCTACGCCGAGCGCCGCGCGTGGACACTCTCGGACGAGAACATCAACGCGGAAATGCGGCTCTATCTCGACAGCGGCGCGCTGCACATGATCGTGCCCATCGGCTCGTTCGCCGGGGCGGAGAGCTACGACGCTGACCTTGCGCTCGACCTCTCCGCGCGCGAGACGGTCGAGAAGACGGCGCAGGACAGCTTTGTCAAGGCCGCGCTCTCGGGCGGCGATTTGACCGTCAGCTTTGAAAAGACGGCGGACTCCGCGTGGTACGCGGAGAATTTCCGCTTTGACTACGAGACCGTCTACCCGGTGGAGGGTTTGTATTCCGACTACACGGATGTGTTCGTCGGCTCGGTGGGGCAGGGGTACTTCCCGTACATCTTCCTGCTGACGAGCGAGGGGGCGGTGGAGTATGTGAACCTGCTCGAGGGCCTGACGGCGGGCTTCCTCTGCGACGGCGGGCCGCTCGGCGGCGTGAAGGACATCGTTTCGTTCGAGTCCGGCGAGGTCGAGGAGGACTATGGCACGTATCAGACGGTGTTCGCCGTCGACGCATCAGGGGAGAAACACGATCTCTCCGGTGCGGTCAGCGACGCGGACTACACGATCCCGTCGGAATTTCTCGGCGAGTGGACGGCGACCGTGACGCACGACACGGCTGAGCAGGGCAGCTACGACAGCGACTACATCCTGACGCTGACCGATGGCGGCGGCCTCACGGTGCAGGACATCAACAGCGAGGTTGGGATTTACTTTGAGTACACCGGCCAGCTCAACTACCTTGGCACGAACGGCGAGGGCATGGTCTTCGGCTACCACTTGAACGAGAATGCAGGCACGGTGCGCTACGGCGCGTTCACGCTGCTGCGCGGCAGCGACGGCCTGCACGTCAAATCCGTCGCAGGCGAAAACTTCTTCGACGCGCCGAGCGGACGCTACACAGTGTTTGCGAGAGGGTAAAAAGAAAAGCAGGGCCTTTTTTGAGCGCGGAAGGGCCCTGCTTTTTTTGCGGCTTTGACGCGCTAAGCAAAATTAGAGGGGGTACCGCTTTGACCGCGCTCCTGATCCATGCGGTCACACCCCCTTGGCATCTGACGGGAGAAAGAGGCTTTGGCGGCATCCGGAGACCAAGGAGAAAGCCTCTCAAATCGGGGGAAATGCTCTAGTGAAAGGAGGACCTTTCAAAAAAGCAAAAATTTCTTCAAAAAAGTGTTGACAGGTTCTACTCTCTGTGCTATATTATCACTTGTTCCAAGCCGAACGGAATGGTAAAAGCAAAACGGCATGGGGGTATAGCTCAGCTGGGAGAGCGCTTGACTGGCAGTCAAGAGGTCAGCGGTTCGATCCCGCTTATCTCCACCAAGAAAAAGCCTTGAAAGTGTAAACTTTCAAGGCTTTTTTGCTTACCATCGATCCGAAAGAAACGCGGGTGGAAAGAACATGAAACTGATCTGCATCGGTGACAGCCTGACCTTTGGATACGGCGTGCATCTGTCTCAGCGGTGGACGCGGCTGTGCGCACAGGAGACGGGCTGGGAGCTTGTCAATGAGGGCATCAACGGCGACACGACCGGCGGCATGCTGGCGCGCATGCAGGGCGGGGTGCTTGCGGAGCTGCGCGAGGGCGGCCTTGGCGCCGACCGGCCCTATGTGCTGCTGATGGGCGGGAGAAACGATGTGTTCTACTCTGGCTCCGACGCTGCGGCGCGGGGAAATATGGGCGCGATGATCCACCAGCTCTTTTCCGTGGGCGTGCTGCCGATGGTTGGTATCCCGCTTCCGGCGGATGCACCGCATGCGCCGCGGGCGTGGGCGGCCGCGGTCGATTTTGAAGCGGCGGAGCGGACGATGAAAGGGTACTGCGCATGGCTCAAGCGGTACTGCACGGCGTTTGGCGTGCCGTATATCGACTTCTGCGCGGATTTTCTGTCGCCAGACGGATCGACCCGCTCGGAGCTGCTGCTCGACGGTCTGCACCCGACGCCGGAGGGACACCGCTTGATGGCGCGGCGGCTGAGCGCGCAGCTGAAAAGACAAGGATAACAGCCCTGAAAAAGGCTTGAAAATCAACGACCCTGATAGAAGGAGACCACGACCATGAAGCTATCATATCTGGACCTGATGACAACCGATCCAAGCTACAATCTGGCGATGGAGCAGTACGTGTTCGACTGCCTCCCGCGCGACCGCATGTATTTCATGCTCTGGCAGAATGACAACGCGATCATTGTCGGAAAGTATCAGAACACGATCGCTGAGATCAACGAAGAGGCCGTGCGCGAGCGCGGCATTCGCGTGGTGCGCAGACTTTCCGGCGGCGGTGCGGTCTATCACGACATGGGCAACCTGAACTTCACGTTCATTACAGATGTCGGCGAGAGCAATGCGCTGGACCTCAAGCTCTTCTGCGAACCGGTCGTGCGCACGCTGGCGACGCTCGGCGTGAAGGCGGAGGTCAACGGCCGCAACGACATCACGATCGACGGAAAGAAGTTTTCCGGCAACTCGCAGTACATCCGCCAGGGACGCGTGATGCACCACGGCACGATCATGTTCGATTCGGACCTCTCTGTCGCCAGCGAGGCGCTGCGCGTCGACCCGACAAAGATCCAGACCAAGGGCATCCGCTCGGTGCGCAGCCGCGTGACGAACGTTGCCGAGCATCTGCCGGAAAAGGTCACGCTGCCGGAATTCCGCCGCATCCTGCTGGAAAACATCCTGAAGGAGAATCCGGGCGAGGCCTACCCGCTGACGCAGGACGACCTTGCGGCGGTGGAAAAGCTGCGCGCGGAACGTTACGCCACATGGGATTGGAACTACGGTTTCTCTCCGGCGTGCACGATGCTGCGCCGCCGCCGCGTGGACGGCTGCGGCCTGACCGAGGCCTACATCACCGTGGAGCACGGAAAGATCGCGGCCCTGACATTCAAGGGCGACTTCTTCAGCGCCTCGGAACCGGACGAGCTGGCGGCGCACTTTGTTGGCTGCACGCCGTACCGCGCGGGCTATGAAAAGGCGCTCGGCGATGTGGACGTTTCGCGCTACTTCGCAGGCTTGCAGAAGGATGAGCTGATCGACATCCTGTGCGAGGGATAATAGAAAGGGGAGCCGGTGTAAAAAGTGCCGACTCCCTTTTCCTCGCTCAAATGGCAGGCAGAGCATGTCATTTTCCGCCCATCAGCAGAGCCAGCAGCTCTGCAAGCTTCGACTTCACTACGGCATCACCGCTTGCGGCGCTCTGCGTCAGGATGCCGTCGCACAGCGGGGAGAACGCTACGCTCCACCACTGGAGGGTATTAGTGCCGCGCGCGGCGCAGAAAAGCAGCATGACTACGAGGCCAACGGCAAGGGAAAGCTCCCATTTCGTCCATTTCATCGAAAAACCGCCCATCTCAAAGAATTTGCTTCGAGTATGGACGGCTTTTTCGCTTCTTAAACAAATTCCGTGCAAAAAGTTTGAATGCTGCTGCTTTGCAGCGCGTCACAGGCTGCGCGGCAGGAGGTCTCATCGGAAAAAAGACCGAACACCACGCTGCCTGAGCCGGTCATGGCTGCGGCTTTGGCACCGTGCAGCAGGAGAGTATGCTTGATTTTTTCGATGCAGTCCCTCTGCTCGCCCTCGAGCGCCTGCTCAAAGACGTTGCGCACGTTTGCACACAGCGTGTCCGCGTCGCCGTGCTCAATGGCGACGAGCATCGCGTCCGTATCAGGACGGTCGGTGATCGTTACACCGTCTACGCGCGCGAAGAGCGCGGGTGTGGAGATCGGGAAGTCCGGCTTGCAGACGGCGACGAAGAAGCGCGGCGCGGGCTTGAGGACGGTCAGCTTTTCGCCGCGGCCCTCGGCCAGCTGCGTGCCGCCGCGGATGCAGAAGGGAACATCACTGCCGACGCTTGCGCTGATCTGCTCGAGCCGCTCGTCCGTGAGCGCGGGGGAGACAAGATCGCGCAGTGCGCGCAGCACCGCCGCGGCGTCCGCGCTGCCGCCAGCCATACCGGCTTCGGACGGGATGCGCTTGGTGAGCGCGATGTCAATGCCGCCGCGGTAGTCCATGGCCTCGCAGAAGACCTTTGCCGACTTGACGGCGAGGTTGCGCTCATCGCAGGGAAGCTCCGCGCCGTCGACGCGGCAGGTGATGCCTTTGCCGTCTGTGAGCGTGACGGTCACATCGTCGTGGAGCGAAACGGTCTGCATGACCATCTGCATCTCGTGGTAGCCGTCATCGCGCTTGCCAAGAATGTCAAGCGTCAGGTTGAGCTTAGCATAGGCGGGGACAGTTATGCTGCGCACGGGCTCCTCGACCGGCGCATTCAGCGCCCTGCCGCAGTGGGGGCAGTGGGCACCGCCTTCACCTATGCGTCCGAGCGGTCTGCCGCAGTGCGGACAGCGGTAGTAAAGAACCCCAATCACGATGGCAAAGAGCATGATCGCGATACCGAGAATAACAAGCGGTACGCTGACGCTTGTGCCGACGCCGCTGAGCAGCGCGCCGGTAAGAAGCAGCGGTGTTTGGAGCTTTTGGACCCTGCGATAGTCCATCAGGGGCTTTTTGTCGTTCATCGCGGCCTCCTTGTGCGCTCAGTGCTTCTTTTTCTTGTGCTGGATCTTTTTCTTCTCCTCGGGCTCCGGCTCGTCGGCGACCCATGCACCGCAGTGCGGGCAGCGTTTCGGTGTGCCGCGGCCAAGGTGTTCGCCGCACTTGGGACAGCGGTAAAAGCGCCCCCAGACGATGAGCGAAGCGCCCATCATCATAAGACCGATGAGTGCGGCGACATTGTTTTGAAATCCCCATGCGCCGACGAGGGAGACCAGCGCGCCGCCCCAAAGCAATACGTCCTGCCAGATCCTGGCTGTTTTCAAATCCATAATGAATCCTCCTGATGAGAAAAGCGCCGCAAGGCGGCGCTTTTCTGCAATGGTTGTAATTGATCAGCGGATCTTGCGCGCTTCCACATAGTAGCGCTTATCCTGTGCATGACCCATGGAGAAGGTCTTGCGGGGCAGAACGCCGTCTGCCATAACGGTCTTGAAGAGCTGCTCCTTGCCCATCGCGGGAAGCAGGAAGCCCATGTTGCCCTCCTTGGAGCCAAGCTCGCGGGTGACCTCATCGCCGTGGATGTAGTCGACCTCGCCGCCGAACTGCTTGAGGTACTCGTCGATGAAGGCCTGCAGCGTGCCGACGGCCAGCTGGACCTTCGGGTCGGGAACGGTGACGAAATCGTCGTGGCCGTTCCAGCAGACCTCGATGACGTGGCCCTCGCCCTTGCCCTCGTGGGCGTTGGGGTAGAACTTCTTGAACTCTTCCATGAACTTCTCATGGTCGACGCCGAAGAGCACGCGGTGGATGGGCTCGAACTGGAGCGCATCGTCGTGGTTGTTCACGACCTCAACAAGCGCGTAGCGGGAGGGCAGCGCGAGGTATTCCTCGGGAGTTTTGCCCTTCTTCTGCTCTTCATAGCAGGCCTTGGCGGTGGCGAGGGAGTGGTTGCCGTCGCCGACGGCGAACAGCAGGGGAGCGACGCCGGAGACGCCGTACTTGCTCTTCATCGCCTCGTCGGAGGTGAGACCGGTCAGCGCGTCGGCGACCGCGCCGATCTGCTCGGCGGAGAGCTTGTAGCCCTTGATGTGGCCGCCGTTTTCCATCAGGTCGAAGTCATAAACGCTCTCCATCTTATCGGCCGCGGCGGTCAGGGGCTCGATGACGGTCTTCTCGGGGTCGTCAATGAGCAGCATGACGTGAGGCAGCTCGATGGGGGCGTTGCGGCGCACGCGGGCGCGCGGGGGGATACGGTCGAGCACGGTGCCCTCAGTCGCGCGGATCAGCGCGCCGGAGCCGGGGGTGAAGTCGTACTGGTCGAGGTCGACCATACCAATGAGGCCATGACGGATCTTACCGTCGCTCTGGCCGCGCTCGATGTAGATGAGGGAGTCCTTGAGCGTCTCGAAGATGCCCTCTTCGAGGTACTTGCTCATCGAGGCGTTGATGTCGGCGATGAACTCGTCGACGTTGGGGGCCTTCAGGTTGGCCTCGGGCAGGATGAGGCGCAGGGTGGAAGGCGCGTCGCCGACGGTCTTCTCCACGCGCTCCCAGTACTCGGGCTCAGAGGTGAACTGGTCGCATGCGACGACCGCCCACTTGCTCATATCGACATCCTTCTTGGGCAGCAGAATGTCGGAAGGATAAAAGCCAAGCTTGGAAAACTTTTCGTTCATGGTGATTCCTCCGTTATTTGTTTGATAAGCGGAACGCGGGGCGCTCCGCTGGTGCGATTGTAAAACAAATTATACAATAGCCCACGCGGAAAAAGCAATGGAGAAAGTGAAAAAATGTCCAAAAGCGCTTTATGGAAATGCCATGATAGAGCGCTTCGCGGCCCGCTTGCTTGACGAACGCCCCGCGGCATGATATTCTGACAACCTATGCGGAAAAATACGAAAGATTCAGGTGATGATTTTGGATAAGCGCGCAGATTTGGGACACGGGGACGTCAAAAAGCTGCTCTTTTCGCTCTCCGTGCCGACGATCACCTCGCAGATCGTCAACATGCTCTACAATCTGGTCGACCGCGTGTTCATCGGCCACATGCAGCCCGCCGAGACCGTCGGAAAACTCGCGCTCACAGGCGTTGGCGTATGCCTGCCGATCATCATGGTCATCTCGGCGTTCGCGTCGCTCATGGCCATCGGCGGCGCGCCGCGCGCCTCGATCGCCGAGGGCGCAGGCGAGAGCGAAAAATCCGAGCGCATCATGGGAAACTGTCTGACGATGCTCCTCATCACGGCGCTGGTGCTGACGGTGCTGTTCGAGTCCTTTGCCGAGCCGCTTTTACTGATGTTCGGCGCGAGCGAGAACACCATCGGTTACGCGCTCGACTATATGCGAATCTACGCCCTCGGCACGATCTTCGTGCAGCTGACACTTGGCATGAACGCCTACATCACGGCACAGGGCTTCGCCACCGTGAGCATGAAGACAGTGCTCATCGGCGCGCTCTTAAATACGGCTCTCGACCCGCTGTTCATCTTCGTGCTCGGTCTCGGCGTGCGCGGCGCGGCGCTGGCGACGGTGATCTCGCAGGCAGTGTCGGCCGTGTGGGTGATGACGTTCCTCACGGGAAAGAAGACGCGCTGGCACTTAAAGCGCGAGAACCTGCGCGTGGACGCGAAGATCGTGCTGCCGTGTATCGCGCTGGGACTTTCCCCGTTTGTGATGCAGTCGACGGAGAGCCTCATCGCCATCTGCTTCAACTCATCTCTCCTGCGCTACGGCGGCGACATGGCCGTCGGCACGATGACAGTGCTGACGAGCATCATGCAGTTTTCGAACATGCCGCTTCAGGGCTTGACACAGGGCGCACAGCCCATCGTGAGCTACAACTTCGGCGCAAAGAACGCCCAGCGCGTGCGCGATGCCTACTTCTGCCTGCTGCGCGCGTGCTTTACTTATTCAATGGCCATCTGGCTTCTGGTCGAGCTTTTCCCGCGCGCGTTCATCCTGATTTTCAATAATGACCCCGCGCTGGTCGAATACGCGGCGTGGGCCGTGCGCATCTACATGGGGTGCAGCGGTATTTTCGGCATCCAGATCGCCTGCCAGCAGACGTTTGTGGCGCTCGGCAACGCGAAGACGTCGCTCTTCCTCGCCGTGTGGCGCAAGATCATCCTGCTCATCCCGCTCATCTATATTCTGCCGCACTTTTTCGAGGACAAGGCGTTCGCGGTGTTCCTGGCCGAGCCCGTGGCAGACTTCGGCGCGGTGGCGCTGACGAGCTTCACGTTCTACCGCCAGTTCCGCCGCTCGATGCACGAGCTGGAAGGTGCGGAAGCGACTGGGGAGCGGTAAAGAAAATTTTTAACGCAAAAATAAAAGGAGAGGGAACTCCCTCTCCTTTTATTTTTTACGCCTGGCCGCCGCTTTCCATCGGCTCTTTCTCGCGGAACAGCATCGTGATACACCAGATGCCGGCAAGGCCTACGAGCGTGTAGATCACGCGGCTGAGCATACCGATCTGTCCGCCGAAGAGAAAGGCGACGCAGTCAAAGCCGAAAAGGCCCACGCTGCCCCAGTTGAGCGCGCCGATGATAGCAAGCGTCAGCGCGATTTTGTCGATGACCATGAGGTTCCCTCCTTAAAAAGATGGTTTGGTCTTCGGTAGTCTTCCCGTGATGGGCGAAACTATGCACGCAGTGCTTCTTCATTACCGGACGGTATAATCCGCATTGCCGAAAGGCATAAAATGTGATAAAATTTTCAAAAATCCAGTCGGAACAAAGGGGGAAGGGCGCTTGCTGCACATACTGATGGGACGCGCGCGCACGGGCAAATCCGAGCGCGTGCTGCAAAGGATCGCCGCGCTGGGGGACTCGTCGCAGCAAATCCTGCTCGTGCCGGAGCACGCCTCGCATGTGGCGGAGATGGACCTGTGCCGTGTTTGCGGCGACACCGCGTCGCGCCATGCCGAGGCCTTGACGTTCAAGCTGCTCGCCTCGCGCGTGCTGGGCATCTGCGGCGGCAGCGCGGACGTGACGCTCGATTCGGGCGGAAAGCTCCTGACGCTCCAGCGTACGCTCACGGAGCTTGCGCCGGTGCTCAAGGTCTACAAGCGCCCGTCGCAGCGCGCGGCATTTTTGGAGAGCCTGCTCGCCGTGATGGAGGAATTGCAGGCCTACGCCGTATCGCCCGAGCAGCTATCCGAGAGCGTAGCGCAGATCGAGGGCGAGAGCGGCGACAAGCTGCGCGACCTTTCTCTTATCTACGGCATTTACCTCAGCAAGCTCCACGCACCGGGGCACGACGCGCGCGATGTGCTTGAAAAGCTGGAGGAAAACCTCGAAGCGTCGGGATATATTGAAAATAAAGACATTTTCCTCGACGGTTTTTCGTATTTTACGGGGCGTGAGCTGCGCATTCTGCGTATCCTGCTGCGGCGCGCGAAGAGCGTGACCGTCACGCTCCTTGGCGACACGCAGGACCGCGAGCTCTTTTCCGAGAGCCTGCGCGTGCGCGAGCGGCTGTACGCGCTCGCGCGCGATGCCGGCGTCGCATGCGAGGAGAAAATTCTTCCGCAGGGCGAGGTGCGCGGCGCGCTCGACCATATTGAGCGCTGCTTTTTCGGCGCAGCGGACGAATTTACCCAGCCGACTGATGCCGTTGCGCTCTACGAGGCGGGCAGCGCGTACAGTGAATGCGAGTGGGTTGCGTCGCAGATTTTGAAATTAGTGCGTGAGCAGGGCTATCGTTACCGCGAGATCACCGTCACGGCGCGTGATCTCGACTCCTACGCAGGTGCGATCGAGAGCGTATTCGCCCGCTACGGCATCCCGCTCTATTATGCCCACCGCAGCGACATTTTGAAAAGCCCCGTGCTGACGCTGCTGCTCGGCGCGCTGGACGCCGCGAGCGGCGGCTTTGAGTACGAGGATGTGTTCCGCTGCCTCAAGACCGGCCTCGCCGGCCTCAGCATGGCGGAGTGCGACATTCTGGAAAATTACGCGCTCAAGTGGGAGATCCGCGGCGCGATGTGGACGCGCGAGACGCCCTGGTCGGCGCATCCCGACGGCTACGGCGAAGAATGGACGGACGAGGCAAGGGCACGGCTCAAGACGGTCAACGCACTGCGCGAGCGCGTGCAGGGGCCGTTTGCGCGCCTAAAAAAAGGCGTGGGCGGCAGCGGCGAGGCCGAGCAGAAGGTGCGCGCGCTGTACGACTATTTGGAAGAGGTGAACCTGCCGGAGACCTTGCAGGCGCAAACTGAGCAGCTTTTTGCCGCGGGCGATGCCCAGCGGGCAGAGGAAACGGCACAGCTGTGGGGCATTCTTTGCGGTGTGCTCGACCAGTTTGTGGAAATTTTGGGAGACACGACCCTCGACGCCGAGGAATTTGCAAGCCTGATGCGTTTGATTCTCACACAGTACAGCGTGGGCACGATCCCCGTGACGCTCGACGCGGTGAACCTGTGCGAAATGACGCGAAACGACCGCCACACGGTGCGCGCGCTGTTCCTGCTCGGCGCGAACGACGGCGTGCTGCCTGCGGCGGAGAACCGCGGCGGCGTGCTGCGCGACGAGGATCGCGAGGCGCTCGAGAGGCAGCAAATCTTCATCGCGCCGCACGGGATGGAGCAGTTTCATCTGGAAATTCAGAATCTTTACGCTGCGCTGGCCCAGCCGACGGAAAAGCTGACGGTGTCCTATCCCGTTTCGGACGGAAAGGGCGCGGAGAAGCGGCCGTCGTTCGTCATCGGGCGCATCGCGCGTCTGCTGCCGTCGATCAGCGTCGAAACAGAGAGCGCTGACAAGGAATATCGCCTGTCAGCAAAGTCGACGGCGCTCGAGTATGCGGGCGAGCATATCGGCGGCGCGCTGTGGCAGTATTTTGAAGGACAAGGCGACGCGGAGCGTGCGCTTGCCGCGATGAAGGACGCTTCGCGCTATACGCGCGGGCATCTGTCGCGCGACGCGGTGCGCGCGCTCTACGGCGGCGCGGTGACGCTGTCCGCCTCGCGCATGGACATGGCGCGCTCATGTCACTTTGCCTATTTCATGCGCTACGGGCTGAAAGCCAGGGAGCGCACGGGCGCGGGCTTTGATGCGCCGCAGATCGGTACGTTCGTGCATGATGTGATGGAGCATACGCTGCGGCAGGCGAAGGAGTGCGGCGGACTGCATACGCTATCGAAGGACAAGCTGCACGCGCTCGTGCGCGCGTCGATCGAGGAATACATCGACCGCGTGCTGCCGGACTTGTGCGAAAAAAGCGCGCGCTTCCGTTATCTGTTCAACCGCCTGTGTGCGACGGTCGAGCGCATCATGGACGAGGTGAGCGAGGAGCTGCAAAGCTCCGACTTTGAGCCGCTGGCATTTGAGCTGGAATTTGGTGCGGACGGGCAGCTGCCCGCCATCACGATCCGCGAGGAAAACGGCACGGCGCGTGTTGTCGGCAAGGTCGACCGCGTGGACGGCTGGCTGCACGACGGCAAGCTATATTTGCGCGTCGTGGACTACAAGACGGGCAAGAAGAGCTTCGACCTCGCCGAGCTGCGCTACGGGCTGGGGCTCCAAATGCTGCTCTACCTCTTTACGCTTAAAGAAGAGGGACAGATGCTTTTCGGCGGACACGAGATCGTTCCCGCGGGCGTTCTCTACACGCCCGCGCGCGAGCCAATGCTGCGCTGCGCGCGCGACACGGAGCCCGAAAAGATCGAAAAAGCACTCAAAAAGGAGCTGCGCCGCAGCGGCATGGTGCTCGAGGACCCGGCGGTTCTGCAGGCGATGGAGCACAGCGCGCTCGAATCGCCGTGCTACCTGCCCATCGCGGTGAAAAGGGACGGCGCGGTGACGGGAAGCCTTGCTTCTGCCGAGCAGCTCGGAAAGCTCTCGAAATACGTCGACCATATTTTACATGAAATCACGCAGGAGGTCTTCGCGGGCAACATCGACGCCGATCCATACGCGCGCACGCCGCAGCAGTCGGCCTGCACCTACTGCGAGTTTGCGAGCGCGTGTCACTTTGAAAACGGCTGCGGCAGTGACCGCATGGAATACATCAAGGCGACGAAAAACGACGAATTCTGGCAGTACATCGACGAGGTGAACGGAGAGGGGGCGCACGAGAATGGCTGAAAAGCTGACAAACGAACAGCAAGCGGCGGTGGACAGCCGCGAGCGCAGTCTGCTCGTCTCCGCGGCGGCGGGCTCGGGCAAGACAAAGGTGCTCGTCGAGAGGCTCTTTTCCTACGTAGAGCGCGAAGGGGCGAATCTTGACGATTTCCTCATCATCACCTACACGCGCGCCGCGGCGAGCGAGCTGCGCGGCAAAATCGCCAAGGCGCTCACCGAGCGCATGGAGCGCGACCCCGGCAACTACCATCTGCGGCAGCAAATGCTGCGCGTCTACCGTGCGGACATCAAGACGGTGGACGCGTTCTGCACCGCGCTTTTGCGCGAAAACTGCCATCTGCTCGGCGAGGACGCGCGCGGCCACGCGCTGCGGCCCGATTTCCGCGTGCTGGACGAGAACGAGGCGCAGGTGCTGCGCGAGCGCGTGCTCGCGCGCACGCTGGACGATTTTTACGACCATCTGACGCCCGGCGGCACGCTGCTGGCCGACACGCTCGGCGCGGGGCGCGACGATAGCGCGCTTGAGGACTTAGTGCTCGAGCTGCACGCAAAATTGCAGGCGCAGCCGTATGAGGACAAATGGCTCGAGGCGCAGCGCGCGTTTTGGCGCGCCGTGCCGGATAAGATCGAGGACACGCCCTATGGAAAAATTCTGCTCAATGAGGTGCGGCGCAAGGCGCGCCACTGCAAAAACCTTTTGCAGCGCGCGGCGCAGGAGATGTGCGCGAATGACGCGCTGAACCAGAAGTATGCGCCCGCGTTCCTCGACGCGTCCTACCAGCTTGAAGCGCTGGAGGGGAAGACCGCAGAGGGCTGGGACGCCGCGCGCGGCGTGACTATCGCGTTTCCGCGCCTCGCCGCGGTAAAGGACAGCGACGGCGGCGAGATGAAAGCGCGCATGAAGGGCCTGTGGGACAACTGCAAGGAGACCGTCAAGGGCTTTGCCGAGATTTTTTCCGCCTCGTCCGACGAGGCGGTGGAGGACCTGCGCACGATGGCGCCCGCGATGCTCGCGCTCATCGACCTGACGGCGGACTTTTCCCGCCGGTACAACGAGGAAAAGCGCCGACGGAATTCTGCCGACTTCTCCGATCAGGAGCACGAGGCCATCCGCCTTCTCATCGGAGAGGACGGCGCGCCGACAGAGCTTGCGCGCACCGTCAGCGCGCGCTACCGCGAGATCATGGTGGACGAGTATCAGGACACCAACGAGGTGCAGAACCGCATTTTTGACGCAATTTCTTGTAAAGGAGAAAACCTTTTCACTGTTGGCGATGTCAAGCAGAGCATCTATCGCTTCCGCCTAGCCGACCCGCGTATTTTTTTGCAGCATTATAACACCTGGCCGCCGCTTGAGGACGCAGAGAAGCACGACAGCGCGAAGCTGCTGCTCTCGCGCAACTTCCGTTCGCGCAAAGAAGTGCTGGACGCGACGAATTTCATCTTCTGCAACATTCTTTCCGAGGAAATGGGTGAGCTCGACTACGGCGCGGATGAAATGCTGCGCCTCGGCGCGAATTATGTCGAATCGAGCGCGTGCGGCGCGGAGTTCCACCTGCTCGACCTGCCGACGCAGACGGGCGAGCAGCGCGTGCGCGCAAGCGAGGCTGAGGCAGCGTTTGTCGCAGACTATATCAGTGATATGCTGATAAGTGAATTTCCTATACAGGATGACAAAACAAAAGAGCTGCGGCCCGTGCGTGAGGAGGACATCGTTATTCTGATGCGCTCGCCGAGCACGCGCCTTTTGGACTATCGCCGCGCGCTGGAGGCGCGCGGCCTCCACTGCGCCGCTGACGCGGGCGAGGACTTTTTTGCCTCGATGGAGATCGCAGTGCTGTTCGCGCTCTTGCAGGTCATCGACAATCCGCGGCAGGACGTGCCGCTCATTGCCGTGCTGCGCTCTCCGCTCTTCGGCTTTACACCCGATGAGCTCGCGGCGATCCGCGCGCGGCAGCGCACGGGTGACTTCTACGATGCGCTGCTTTTGAGTGAGGACATCCACAGCGTAGAATTCCTCAGTACGTTGGACGCTTTGCGCAATAGCGCGGCGCACCTGAGCGTGCGCGAGCTGCTGAGTGAAATTTACCGCCGGTGCAATGTGCTCGGCATCTTCGGCGCGATGCGCCGTGGGGCGGAGCGCAAGGAAAATCTGCTCGCGTTTTTGGAGCTCAGCGAAGACTACGCGCGCTCGGGGCGGCAGGGGCTTTTCGATTTTGTGCGCACGCTGCGCGAGCAGCTTGCCGAAGGCGAGGCGGGTTCGATGCAGACCGCGCACGCCTCTACGGGCGTTCGCATCATGTCGATCCACAAGTCGAAGGGCCTTGAATTTCCGGTCGTGATCCTCTCGGACCTCGCGCGTCGCTTCAGCAATATGGACTTTTTGAGTTCGGTGCTCGTGCACCCGCAGCTCGGGCTGGGGCCGGTGTGCGTGGACACGCAAAGGCACATCCAGTACCCGACGGTCGCACGGCAGGCGCTCGAGCGCACGCTGCGGCGCGAGGCGAAGGCCGAGGAGCTGCGTGTGCTGTACGTTGCGATGACGCGCGCGAAGGAAAAGCTCGTCATGGTGCACACACAGGCAAACGCGAAAAGCCGCGTCGCCGACCTTCTGGCGCTGAGCGATTGTCCTGTGCTGCCCGAGGCTGTGGACAGCGGCAAGTGCATGGGCGACTGGATCATGCTGCCGCTTTTGCAGCGCAGCGAAGCGGCGTCCCTGCGCGAGCTTGCGGGACAGAGCGGCGAGGGACGCTTCTTTGTCGATGAAACGCCGTGGACGGTGCGCGTGCACGACGGTTTGAGTTTTGTGACGCCGCAGCAGCGGCCCGATGCCGCGCCAGTGGATGCCGCGCCGCCGAAGAATGAGCTGCCGGTGGATTTTGCTGCGCTGTCGTACCGCTACCCCTACGCGGGGCAGACGGCCTTTCCCGCCAAGCTGACGGCCACGCAGCTCAAGGGCCGCGCGCTGGACGAGGAGATCTCCGAGAACACGGCGCTGCCGCCGCGGCTGCGAAGCATGTGTAAACCAAAATTCCTTGCAGGTGAAACGAGCCTCACGGGCGCGGAACGGGGCACGGCGCTGCACCTTGTGATGCAGGACCTTGACTTTTTCTGCGAAGCAAGCGAGCAGAGCGTGCGTGAGCAGGTCGAAAAGCTCAGAGCGCAGCGCAAGCTGACCGACGAGCAGGCAAGCGCCGTCGATGTGCGCGCGATCGTCCGATTTTTGCGAAGTGATCTTGCCGCGCGCATTCGCAAGAATGCGCAGACGGTGCGGCGCGAGTACCGCTTCTCGCTGCTGCGGCCGGTGCGGGACTTTGCCACGCTGGACGCCGACGACGCGGTGCTGCTGCAGGGCGTGGTAGACTGCTTTTTTGAAGAGGACGGCGAGCTTGTGGTCGTGGACTTCAAGACTGACCGCATCGGAAGAACACAGATCGAAGAACGAGCTGAGCACTACCGCCCTCAGCTCGAGGCATACTCCATGGCCCTTATGCGCGTGATGGGCAAAAAGGTCAGGGAAAAGGTGCTGTATTTCTTCTCGGTCGGCGAAGAAAAGGTGCTGTGAATACATAAAAACACCCTCCGTGGGAAATCCTGAACTGCACCCCATTTGTTAGACAGTATGATATACTATCTAAGAAGTGGGGTGT
>ENA-UOJM01000445-UOJM01000445.1-human-gut-metagenome-genome-assembly--contig:-P116-NODE-445-length-58321-cov-8.481413_pt1 | contig 58321 bp, 54 predicted proteins | sample MGYA00242349_ERZ723896 | MGnify/ENA metagenome assembly ERZ723896 | reverse complement strand
ATGATGGTTGGAGCGGTACCAGTTTTGACCGCCCTGACTTTCAGCGCATGATTGAGGATATCGAAGCCAAGAAGGTCAACATGGTTATCACCAAAGATGACTGTGTAATAATAGAACCAACACAGAAAGACCTTGAAAATCAAGGCTTTGTGGCTGGTTCTATTTGTTTTTGACCCGAAACAAAGAGAATTTCAATCATATAATGTAATCTGCGCCGCTGGCAGCGTAACGGAGGAAATGCCAGATCAGAAAAGAATAGTATTTGAACATAGAGCGGTTATCTGCCGTCAGGAGAAGTCCTGGCTGGCGGGTAACCGCTCTTTTTTTGTTTCTGCCGTTACTGGCAGAAGCAAAAAGTAAGCAATGCAAGGAGGTTGTGTGAAGTGAAGAATATGTTGCTAACGAGTACAGCGCCTTAAGGAGGTGGTTGAGATAGCTGTTTTCCGGGTAGAGAAAAACGCCAATTACACAACCATGTGTAACTACCATCTGCGGGATCAGACACTGAGTCTGAAAGCAAAGGGGCTTCTTTCCATGCTTCTCAGCCTGCCGGATACATGGCACTACTCTGTGAGAGGACTTGCGGCAATCTCCTTGGAAGGCGTAGACGGTATTCTCACCGCGTTGAAAGAGCTGGAAACACATGGCTATCTGGAACGCCATCAGCTTCGTCAACCGAACGGCCGCTTGGGACAGACGGAGTATGTGATTTTTGAAAAACCGAGATCGCAGCCGTGTATGGATTCACCGTGTACGGAAAAGCCGGATACGGTAAGCCCGAATACGGTTCCGCCGGATACGATAACTCCCGCACAAAGAAGTAAAGAAGGATCAAGTAAAGAACAATTAAGTACGGATGAGAAGGCAAAAACAGTATCACAACCCTTTCGTCATCGGTACGGAATGTATCAGAATGTACTTCTTTCGGACGAAGAATTGCAAAAACTCCAAACTGAGTTTCCAGCAGACTATCAGAGCCGCATTGAACGCTTGTCGGAATATATGGCTTCCAGCGGAAGGCGCTATAAAAATCATTTGGCTACCATCCGCAGTTGGGCAAGACAGGATTCCAAACAGTCCAAACTGCCCGCCTATAGCCATGATAACTACCGGTACAAGGAGGGAGAAAGTTTATGAATACAATGTTCGGTTTTCTGGATCGTATTCAGGTTCAGAAAGAACCTGGGCCGGAGCAATATCTCGGCGAAGATGGACTCATCTATTGCGGGAAATGTCATACGCCGGTTCAATGCCGGATCACATTTGAGGGTAAAGAACGAATCATGCCCTGCATCTGCAAATGCCAGAAGGAAGAACGGGAACGACAGGAACAGCGTATGAAGGAGGAAGAACAGCTACTCTACGTTCGCCGTCTGAAAGCGGCAGGTATTCAGGAGCGACATCTTCAGGACTGGACATTTGCGTCAGCGATGGACACTCCCAGCGTACAGATGGCAAAGCGATATGTGGAGAATTGGAAGAAGGTCAAGGCGGAAAACCTCGGCCTTTTGTTATGGGGCGATGTTGGAACAGGAAAATCATTTCTGGCCGCCTGCATTGCTAATGCAATGTTGGAAAAAGGTGTTCCTGTCCTGATGACCAATTTTTCAAAAATCCTAAACCAGATGGGTGCCATGTATTCGGACGAACGATATCGCTATATTGCTTCCTTCAACCGCTTCTCTCTGTTGATTATTGATGATCTTGGCATTGAGCGGAATACCGAGTATGCGTTGGAACAGATTTACGCTGTTATTGATGAACGCTATAAGACAGGGCTTCCATTGATTATCACAACAAACCTGACGATTAGCCAGCTCCGTAATCCTGAAGATGTGGCACACGCCAGAATTTACAGCCGGGTACTGGAGATGTGTACACCTGTACACGTTCCGGGGCTAGACCGGCGCACTGCGATTGGAAAATCGAAGCAGGAACTGGTCAAGGAGGTACTGTTCTCCTAGTAGAAAAACGGCTGTACAGCCGGGAAAGAGAGGGTTTTATGAATGCCTGTAAAAAAGTCTGAACGGGTTCAGGAGATTCCGCTCTCTGAATTACACCCGTTCAAAAATCATCCCTTTCGGGTGGTAGATGATGAAGCCATGCAACGTACAGTGGAAAGCGTAGCACAGTTTGGTGTGTTGGCTCCAGCGCTTGCCCGTCCCCGTCCGGAGGGCGGGTATGAATTAGTGGCAGGTCATAGGCGCATGAGGGCGTCTAAACTTGCTGGGCTTGAAACGATGCCGGTGATTGTCCGGCAGATGGATGATGATACCGCAACCATTGCCATGGTGGACTCCAATCTTCAAAGGGAAACGCTTCTCCCCAGTGAACGTGCGTTTGCCTACAAGATGAAGATGGATGCGATGGCTAGAAGGGCTGGAAGACCGTCTAAGGAAAATTCCGGCCAAGTTGGCCGGGATTTTCAGGGAAAAGAGTCCAGAGAGATTATTGCTGAACAAACCGGTGAAAGCGCCCGTCAGGTTCAGCGATTTATCAATTTGACCAATCTGATCCCGGAGCTTCTGGATATGGTGGATCGTAAGGAAATCGCATTCAACCCGGCGGTGGAATTATCTTTTCTGAAAAAAGAGGAACAGCAAGGTTTCCTGGAAGCTATGGATTACGGACAGTCCACTCCATCGTTGTCTCAGGCACAGCGGATCAAAAAGCTCAGTCAGGCAGGGATGTGTACCCAGGAAGCTATGAACACGATTATGAATGAAAAGAAAAAGAGCGAATTGGATACGGTTACGCTCAAGAATGACGTACTCCGTAAGTATTTCCCGCGCTCTTATACTCCAAAGCAAATGCAAGATACGATTATCCGGCTGTTGGAACAATGGCAGAAAAAGAGACAGCGGGATCAGTCAAGGTAAAGGAGAACAAATATGCTCAACAAAAATGAAATGAATGCTAAAGCCAATACTGCGGACGTAGACGTGGATTTGCTGGTGGCAGGTATCGGAGAAATGCTGGATGGAATCCGGCACTGCCTGAAAGCTGCCGATCTGCACAGCAGTTCCACAGACAGCGATTACATTCTGATGGTTGCTGCGCTTCCGGGGAACGGTATCCAGGTGAAGGATGTCACCGAATGTTTTGATGTGCTGAAATGCTTCGGCACAGACGATTCCGTGATTCAGGCTCCGGACTGTGATTTGCTTATGAGTTATGATGAACGGCAGGTTCTGGTGTTGGATGGTCGGAAATATCTGGTCGGTCCCGCTATCTTCTATGATGTGGACAGTGACGGTGAGGACGTTTCTGTGACTGCAGAGGACATTTACGATGTACAGCGCATGGTCGCTCACCGCACGGTAATTCTTTGTGCGGACGGGCAGGATTTTCCGGCGCTTCTGCTGAATGGTGAGGTATGAAAAAATATGAACTGATTTATGCTGATCCGCCCTGGCGTTACCGCAGCGGCAAGGTACAGGGAGCCGCAATCAATCATTACGCTACAATGTCAGATGAGGAACTATATCAGCTTCCCGTTGCAGAAATTGCGGCAGATAATTGTGTATTGCTTCTGTGGGCAACCTTTCCAAAGCTCCCGGAAGCCCTTCGGCTGATTGAAGCGTGGGGCTTCCAGTACAAGACAGTCGGCTTTGTATGGGTAAAGACAAATCCATCCGGAAACGGCTTTTTTCTCGGCCTTGGCTGGTGGACACGCAGTAATGCTGAGATATGTTTGCTGGCAGTCAGAGGGAAACCAAAACGTCAATGCGCCGGTATTTCTCAGCTGATTATCAGTCACAGAGAGCGGCACAGCAAAAAGCCGGATATTGTTCGTGATCTGGCGGTTTCGCTGGTGGGCGATGTACCGCGCATTGAGTTATTCGCAAGGGAAACGCCTCCCGGCTGGGATGTCTGGGGAAATGAGGTGGATTGCAGCATTACGCTGACGCAATCGGAAGGAGATGCACATGAGTAACGGGAAAACCATTGGTGAACTGATGGAGGAAATGCGTCTGAAAGCTGGCGCGAAGGAGTATCACGGGCATGAGTATATGGCACTGGAACGCTTTGCTGACGATACCCGTCATATGATTATCTTTGATGTTCTGACAAAAGATTCTCCTGTTGGATGGCAAGGTGAGCGAACCCGTTTGTTTTTAACGGATGAAGGGTATCGAAAATCCCTCGAAAATCAGGAAAAAGGTCACATCAAGATTTTAAGCCATGCCCGTGTAGTGCAGGGACACCTGCATTACGATAAAAAAGAACAGATTCGTTGATGCCGGAACGGTATTTTTCTACCTGATCCGGCATCTTTCATTTTCCCCGATTCCGTGTTCGGGTTAAGGAGGTGGTCTATTGCAGGAGGAAGTAGAAAACAGGACACTGAATCTGGCGATCAGTACGACAAAGCTGAGCGGTCGGGCACTGCTTGCGGCGTTTCGGAAATATATGCAGCACCGAAGCAATGTAAAAGCAAAGAAACTGGCTGCTGAAAACGAAAAGCCCGTAGGTGAGCAGACCATTGATCAGCTGTTAGGGCAAAATCAGGGTGCTACCAATATCGAAATTGAAAAAACGGACATCAAGGGCTTTAAGCGGTTTCTGGACAAGTATGGCATTGATTATGCCATTACGAAAGATCCGTCCCAGACGCCGCCTCGGTATCTGGTGTTCTTCAAAGCCAGAGACGGGGACGCCATGACGGCTGCGTTTAAGGAATACTCCGCTTTTCTGCTGCAAAAACAAAAGAAACCGAGCGTGCTCAAGCAGCTGAACAAACTGAAGCAGTTGGTGGCTTCCATGCCTGCGAAGGTACGGCAGAAGAAACAGGAGCGTGATTTATGAGCAAAAAAGAAATCAAACGCCTGGTAATTCTGAATATCCCGTATCTGATCCTTGGGCTGCTTGCTACCAATCTCGGAGAAGCATGGCGTCTGGCAGAAGGAACGGATATTTCTGCAAAATTGTTGGCGTTCTTCTCCACAGTCGGTCAAGCTTTTGCCAATCCGATGCCCAGCTTCTACCCTTCCGATTTGCTAGTCGGGCTGTTTGCCGGAGGATGTGTCCGGCTGGCAGTTTATCTGAAAGGGAAAAATGCTAAGAAGTATCGCCACAATATGGAATACGGGTCGGCGCGATGGGGGACAGCAAAGGATATTGAGCCATTTATAGCTCCAAAGTTTGAGGATAATATTATCCTGACAAAGACGGAACGCTTGATGTTATCGAACCGGCCTGATAATCCAAAGAATGCCCGCAATAAGAACGTCTTAATTGTAGGTGGCTCCGGCTCCGGTAAGACCAGATTCTGGATTAAGCCTAATCTTCTCCAGTGTAACTCCAAAGAGTATCCGACTTCCTTTGTAGTCACCGATCCGAAGGGCCAGATCGTCTGCGAATGCGGAAACGCATTGCTAAAGCATGGGTATCGGATCAAGATTTTTAACACTATCAACTTCAAAAAGTCTATGCGGTACAATCCATTCGCCTATGTGCATAGCGAGAAGGATATTTTGAAACTGGTGACAACTTTGATGGCGAATACGAAGGGGGACGGAAAAAGCGGTGACGAGTTCTGGGAAAAATCGGAGAAGCTGCTCTATACGGCGCTGATCGCCTATATCCATTACGAGGCTCCGGTGGAAGAACAAAATTTTGCTACGCTGCTGACATTTCTGAATGCGATGGAAGTCCGGGAGGATGATGAAGAATTTCAAAATCCAGTGGATTTGATGTTTGAGGCACTGGAACGAAAGAAGCCAGATTCCTTTGCCGTTCGCCAATACCGACTCTATAAATTAGCCGCTGGCAAAACCGCAAAGTCGATCCTGATTTCCTGCGGTGCCAGATTGGCTCCATTCGACATCCAGGAATTGCGGGAAATCACTGCCTACGATGAGCTGCAGCTGGATACCCTTGGAGATCGAAAAACGGCTTTGTTCTTAATCATGAGTGATACGGACAGCACCTTCAATTTTTTGATTTCGATGGTGTACACACAGTTGTTTAACCTGCTTTGCGAAAAAGCGGATGATGTGTATGGAGGTCGGCTCCCGGTTCATGTACGCTGTCTGATTGATGAGGCAGCCAATATCGGGCAAATTCCCAACTTGGAGAAGCTGGTAGCAACCATCCGAAGTCGTGAAATCTCCGCCTGCTTGGTGCTGCAGGCAAAAAGCCAGTTAAAAGCCATTTACAAGGACAATGCGGATACGATTGTCGGCAATATGGATTCGCAGATTTTTCTGGGTGGCTCTGAGCCGACAACACTGAAAGAACTGAATGCCGCCCTGGGTAAGGAAACGATTGATATGTTCAACACTTCCGATACCAGGGGCAACAGTCCGTCATACGGCACAAATTATCAAAAGACCGGTCATGATCTCGCTTCCATCGATGAGCTTGCCGTATTGGACGGCGGCAAGTGCATCCTTCAGCTGCGAGGTGTCCGGCCATTTTTGTCTGATAAATATGATTTGACCCAGCACCCGAACTACAAATACACGTCCGATTTTGATAAGCGCAACACCTTCGACATTGAGAAATTCCTGAACAGGAAAATGAAATTGAAAAAGAACGATGTCTTTACGGTCGTGGATGCTGACGCTTTGTAACGCAAGTCTGTCTGGAATGGCAGGCTTTTTATTTATGCCATGAATCCCTGATTGCGTAAAGAACAGACCGACTGCGGTAAGCAGAAAAATTTATCCGGTTCTAATGCGCGGTTCACATTCAGGCATTCTCTCCGCCTGCAAAGACAGAATGCAGAAATCACAATATCAAACTAAGAAAGGAAAGACCGAAGCCGGGAGCCGTTGGAAGGAAGAATGCCAACGGCTTTTGTTTTCTGTCTTTGCTGTGCGGATTCCTATTACAGACAATCTCCCGATATGCTTCGGTCACAGGTATTTTGTATGGATTTCTTTAATGAAGCGATTACTGTTCTCCAGACCCTCGTTGTTGCCCTCGGCGCTGGCCTTGGCATTTGGGGCGCGATTAACCTCCTGGAAGGTTATGGAAACGACAATCCCGGTGCCAAATCTCAGGGGTAATGAATGCCCTCCACGGACAAGTAATTGCCGTGAAGCGTGTGGTGAAAGTCCACACGATGACAGACTGAATTGCTGGGAACCCCTAAAGCCATGTGTGCCACAACACAGAGATGAAACAGGCTCCAATGTGATGGCTGCGAAAGCAGAAAGAAACACATGGATCGCGCAAGGTGCGAACCTAAACGCCGGTAAAAATGGGCAATCAGCAGCGAAACCTCGAACAGAGGGACGTTCAACGACTATCCTTGCAGGAGTAGGGTCAAGCGGCCCGAAGTGGTCTGCCCCGCAAGCGGCGGGTGAAGATATAGTCTGCGCCCATGTGAAAACATGGGGTGTTCGCCTGATAAAAGGTGGAACCGCGCCGGAATCGCGCACCGGTGTGAACAAAACGGATGAAACAGCTCATGGCGGGCGGCGGCGTTGCTCTGATCGGCATCACTCTCGTTCCGCTCCTGTCCGGTCTGTTCGGTTAATCGGAAACCCTGTAAATCCTCGCCCTGTCCCGCATAATGCGGGGCGGGCAGAAAGGAGGTCGCAGCCGGATGGATTTTATCTGGGAATCGATTACCGAATGGCTGAAAGAAGTGCTGGTCGGCGGGATTATGGATCATCTGTCCGGGATGTTTGATGCAGTCAACCAGCAGGTTGGCGATGTTGCGACGCAGGTGGGAACATCCCCGGCGAATTTTTCACCGGGGGTTTTCTCTATGATTCGGAATGTGTCGGAATCTGTCATTATCCCGATTGCAGGCATTATCCTTACGATTATTGCCTGTTACGAACTCATCCAGATGATTATCGATCACAATAACCTTGCCAATTTTGAAACCTGGATTTTCTTCAAGTGGGTTTTCAAGACCTTTGTGGCAGTTATGCTGATCACCAACTGCTTTAATATCACTATGGCGGTGTTTGATGTCTGCCAGAACGTGATTAACGGAGCAGGCGGATTGATTGCAGATACAACAGCCATTGATGGAGCGGCTTTGGAAACTCTAGAAGAAACCCTGATGGAGATGGACATTGGCCCGTTGATTGGTCTGTTCCTCCAGTCTTTCCTGCTCAATGTCACCATGTGGGCGCTGAGTATCATTATCTTCATTATCGTGTATGGCCGGATGATAGAAATTTATTTGGCCGTGAGCCTTGCGCCGATTCCCTTTGCCACATTCGGCAACCGGGAGCAAAGCCAGGTGGGGCAGAATTATCTGCGCTCGCTTCTGGCGCTTGGTTTTCAGGGATTTCTGATTCTGATCTGTGTCGGAATTTATGCGGTACTGATTCAGGGAATCTCTTTCAGCGATGATGTGATTGCGTCAATCTGGGGCGTAGTCGGTTACACGGTACTGTTGTGCTTTACTTTATTTAAGACCGGCGCTCTCGCTAAGGGAGTGTTTTCCGCTCACTAGACTAGGAGGGATTCAAATTGGCAGCTTATATCTCGGTTCCCCGTGACCTTACGCGGGTGAAATCAAAAGTATTATTCAATCTGACAAAACGACAGCTTCTCTGCTTTGGAGCCGGTGCGCTGGTGGGCGTTCCGGCTTTCTTCCTGTTAAAGCAGTCAGGCAATGTGTCTCTTGCCGCCATCGGCATGATGATTATCATGCTCCCCATGTTCTTTCTGGGGATGTATGAGAAACACGGCCAGCCGCTGGAAGTCATTGCGAAGCAGTTTATCGAAGCAAAATTTATTCGCCCGAAAGTCCGCCCCTATCAGACCAACAATTACTATGCGGTGTTGATGCGGCAGGCATGGGCAGAACAGGAGGTACAGCGTATTGTTTGCTCTGAAAAGTAGAAAAAAACAGACAGAACCCAGCGGAATGGCTCTGCCAGACACACTGACAAAGCGGGAGAAAAAGCAGATTCGCTCTGTCATTGAAAAGGCAAAACGAGATGATGGCATTCCCCGCACGGCACAGCAGTCCATCCCGTTTCAGCGGATGTTCCCGGATGGCATCTGCCGGGTCAGTGACCGCTATTACACAAAAACCATCCAGTTTCAGGATATCAACTATCAGCTGGCTCAGCAGGAGGACAAGACTTCTATTTTTGAGGAATGGTGCGGCTTCCTGAATTTCTTCGACAGCTCCATTCACTTTGAACTGTCCTTTATGAATATGGCTACTGATATGGAGAGCTTTGAACGCCGGATTCAGATTCAGCCCCGGCAGGATGGCTTCGATGATGTACGACAGGAATACAGCCAGATGCTCCGCCAGCAGCTGGAACGCGGCAACAATGGTTTGACCAAAACCAAATATCTGACTTTCGGCATTGAAGCAGAATCCATGAAGCAGGCAAAACCCAGGCTGGAGCACGTTCAGACAGACCTGCTCAACAACTTCCGTCGTCTGGGCGTTTCTGCCCGGACGTTAAATGGTAAGGAGCGGCTGCACCTGATGCACGCCATGTTCCACATGGGCGACCATGACAAGTTCTATTTCGATTGGAAATGGCTTCCTGCATCGGGATTATCGGTAAAGGATTTTATTGCGCCCAGCAGCTTTTCTTTTCCCGGTGGAAAGACGTTCCAGATGGGATCGCTGTATGGGGCTATGAGTTTTCTCTCCATTACCGCTTCTGACCTCAGCGACCAGCTGCTGAAGGATTTTCTGGATATGGAATCCAGCGAGATTGTAACAATGCACATTCAGTCCGTAGACCAGAACAAGGCAATTAAGACCATTAAGCGCACGATCACAGAACTGGATCGCAGCAAGATCGAGGAACAGAAGAAAGCGGTCCGTTCGGGGTATGACATCGACATTATCCCCTCCGATCTTGCTACCTACGGGAAAGACGCAAAGGCGCTTTTGAAGGAATTGCAGAGCCAGAATGAGCGAATGTTTCTGATTACTTTTCTGGTGATGAATACCGGAAAAACACTGCAGGAGCTGGAAACCAATGTGTTCCAGGCATCCAGCATTGCACAGAAGCACAACTGCAATCTGTGCCGCCTGGACTTCCAGCAGGAACAGGGGCTTATGAGCAGTCTCCCGCTGGCACAGAACCTGATTGAGATTCAGCGTGCGCTGACCACCAGTTCCACGGCTATCTTTATCCCGTTTACCACCCAGGAGCTGTTTCAGGACAGCCCGGAGGCGTTGTATTATGGCCTGAACGCGCTTTCCAACAATCTGATTATGGTTGACCGGAAGAAACTGAAAACGCCCAACGGTCTGATCCTCGGCACACCCGGTTCCGGAAAGAGTTTTTCGGCAAAGCGTGAGATCACCAATGCTTTTCTTGCCACGGATGATGACATCATCGTGTGTGATCCTGAAAGCGAGTACACACCCCTTGTGACGCGCATGGGCGGTCAGGTCATTAAAATCAGCCCTGCCAGCACTCAGTATATCAACCCCATGGACATCAACAGCAATTACAGCGAGGAAGATAATCCCATTGCGCTGAAGGCAGATTTTATCCTGTCACTCTGCGAACTGGTTGTGGGCGGCAAGGAAGGACTGCAGCCGGTGGAAAAGACAGTCATTGACCGCTGTGTCCACCAGATTTATCAGCCCTACTTTGAAAATCCGGTGCCGGAGAATATGCCATTGTTGGAGGATCTCTATAATGCGCTTTTGGCACAGGACGAAAAGGAAGCCCACCATGTGGCAACTGCACTCGAAATTTACGTTAAAGGTTCTCTGAACCTGTTCAATCACCGGACGAACGTGGATATTGAAAACCGGTTCGTCTGCTATGACATCAAAGAGCTTGGCAAGCAGCTGAAAAAAATCGGGATGCTGATTGTCCAGGATCAGGTTTGGGGCCGTGTGACAAAGAACCGTGGACAGGGTAAAACCACTCGCTACTATATGGATGAGTTCCATCTTCTTTTGAAAGAGGAACAGACCGCTTCCTATTCCGTAGAAATCTGGAAGCGTTTCCGAAAATGGGGCGGGATTCCGACCGGAATTACGCAGAACGTCAAAGACCTGCTCTCCAGCCGCGAAGTGGAGAATATCTTTGAAAATTCCGACTTTATTATCATGCTCAACCAGGCCGCCGGTGACCGGCAGATTCTGGCGAACCAGCTGAATATCAGTCCCCACCAGCTTTCCTATGTAACCCATTCCGGCGAGGGCGAAGGTCTTCTGTTCTATGGAAACGTGATCCTGCCCTTCGTTGACCGCTTCCCGACAGATCTGGAGCTGTACAGCATCATGACATCGAAGCTGTCGGAGGTTATGGAACGGGAGGCGTGAGATGCCGTTCAAAAATGAAGAGAGGATTTTTCCCAGGGACTACGAGAACAGAATTTTTTGTGAGGACTGTCTGACCTTTATGAAAGGGATTCCAGACGAGTCAGTTTCCCTGATTTTGACCGATCCCCCTTATGGCATCCATTACAGCAATCAGTTCGCAAAGAATCCGCACACCATGCTTCCGGGAGATGATGGGATTGATTATCCTGCATTTGCCAGGGAGAGCTACCGCATTTTACGCATGAACAGCCATGCATATTTTTTTACCCGTTTTGACTGCTATCCGTACCATTTTCAATGCCTGAAGGAAGCTGGCTTTACCATCAAAAATTGCCTGGTAATTGAAAAAGGAACGCTTGGAGGGATTGGCGATCTGAAAGGAAGCTATGCAAGCAGCGCAGAGTGGGTGATCTTCTGTCAAAAAGGGCGGAGAATTTTCAACGCAACTACGCTTCTGGAAAACCGGAATAAAGAAGGCACTATGTTTCACAAGGGACGCCAGCCCAGCAAACGGTATAAGACACGGTTTTCGGACTGCTGGTTTGGCTCAGAATACCCGAAGGCCACACACCATTCCATGTGGCAGAAAAAGAATGGAATCTTTCATCCAACGGTAAAAAATGAAGTCTGTCTGCAGTGGCTGATTCAAATATCCAGTAATCCGGGTGATTTGGTATTCGATGGATTTATGGGAACGGGAAGTACAGCGTTGGCTGCGATTCAATCTGGACGAAAATTTACCGGAACGGAAATCTCAGAGGAATATTGGAAAATCGCGCAAGATCGGATTCGGGAGGTCAGAAAGGGGGTGCGGTCGGATGAAGAATAAAACCACACGCCTGCGGTTTGAAGAAGAGGAGCTGGAGAATAAGCCGGTTGCCCGTGCGGCGAAGAAAGCGGAACGAGCTGCGGATAAGGCGGATGCCGCCAAAGCCCGGCTGCCCACAAAGAATAAGCTGAAGCATGAGAAAGATAAGGCGGCTGACCGCAAGGAACAGCTGCGCTTTGGCAAAAAGGATAATTCCAAAGATGCGGATTCTTCTCAAAAGGCATCCGGTCAGGCAAGGAAGAAAGCAGCACCAGATCGGAAGAAACCGGTGGGCAAAAAGGGAGGCAAGCAGAAAGCTGTAGCAATAGGTGTAAATGAGCATCTACGCTTCGATGATTCCGCAGTGGATGTAGTGTCTCCCGGCAGCCGTATCAGCCGCACTGCTTCCCATGCGGTGACTGGTACGCTTGCTGGCCGTGTACACCATGAAATTGCGGAAAACGAGGATGACAACGTGGGTGTACAGGCGGCACATCAGAGCGAAGAATTTGCGGAAGGTGCTGCGCGGACTATCAGTAATGTCCGGTACGGTCATAAGCTGAAAGCATACCAGAAAGCAGCCCGGCTTGATCGGAAAGCAGACAAGGCAAATGTGGAAGCCCTTTATCAGCAGGCTGTAACGGATAACCCGGAGATTGCATCCAATCCCATTTCCCGTTGGAAGCAGCGTCAGGAAATTAAGAAACAATATTATGCTGCAAAAGCTGCTCAGGGGGCTGCCTCTGGTTCTAAGGCTGCCGGTGGCGCGGCAAAAGGCACCGAAAAGACTGCTCAGGGAGCGAAAACACTGCTGGAACGGCTCAAAGAATTTGCCGTCCAGCATACCCATGCCATGATTATTATCCTGGTATTTGCTTTGCTTTTTCTGATGGTTTCCGGGGCGTTTTCCTCCTGTTCTGCCATGGTTCAGGGCGGTACTGGCTCTTTGCTGGGTACTTCCTTCACGGCTACGGATGAAGACATTACCGGAACCAATGAGGACTATAAGGCACTGGAAGCCGCACTGAAAAATGAGATCAACAATATCGAATCTACACATCCCGGTTATGATGAATACCGGTATCAGCTGGATGAGATCAACCACAATCCTTATGAGCTGACTGCCTACCTGACAGTTCTGTTTGAGGATTATACCAGAGCGGAAGTTCAGGAAACCTTACAGAAACTGTTTGACCGTCAGTATACGCTCACACTTGAGGAAGAAGTGGAGGTGCGTACACGCACGGAGACACGCACCCATACAGTGACCGATCCGGAAACCGGTGAAACCTCGGAAGAAGAATATGAGGTTGAGGTGGAATACAACTATTATATTCTCAATGTCACCCTCAGAAACAATGGGATGGGGACGGCAATCGCTGCGTCAGGACTGACGGAGGATCAGCAGGAACGATATAACATCCTGCTGCAGACCCAGGGCAACCGCCCCTATCTGTTTGAGGATGATATTTATGCCACACCTACCGGCCCATATACAGACTACGATATTCCGGGAGAAGCTCTGACCGATGAAAAATTCGCCAATATGATCCACGAGGCGGAAAAGTATCTTGGATTTCCTTATGTTTGGGGCGGAAGTTCACCCAGCACCAGCTTCGACTGTTCTGGATTTGTCTGTTGGGTAATCAATAACTGCGGCAATGGCTGGAATGTTGGCAGAACCACGGCAAACGGCCTTATGAGTTCCTGTGATATTATTCCCGCCAGTGAGGCACAGCCCGGCGATCTGATTTTCTTCCAGGGGACGTATGATACTGCCGGTGCCAGCCATGTGGGAATTTATGTGGGCGGCGGGATGATGATCCACTGCGGAAATCCGATCTCTTATGCTTCGATAGAAACAAGTTACTGGCAATCTCATTTTTATGCGTATGGACGCATTCGTTGAGGAGGTATGTGAATGAGTGCAAAATTGGATCGAATCGGCGAAGAACGGGATAAAGCTCTTCGCAGGCGGGATGAATGGGATGCCCGCTATAAGGAACTGGATAAACGGTATCGGGAACAGGAAAACACGGAGATTCATGACCTGGTTCATGCGTTTAACCTGACTCCGGAACAGTTGGGACAGCTGCTGCGCCAGACCGCACAGTCCCTTCCCTCTCCGGAAGCAGTGAATCAGGTGGTAAAGGAGGATGCCACGGATGAAGATTAAAAAGTTTTTCGCGCTGCTTTTGGCTATGCCCCTTTGTATGGGGGTATTTTCGGTAAACGCCTACGCTTATGTGGACGAAAGCGCTGCAACAGAATCGCAGCAGGTTCAGGAAGAAACGGTGCCGGAGGAAACTCCTGAGCCCGAGCCGCCAGAGGAACCCATGGAAGCTCTGACGCCGGATGGCAACCTGACGATTGTGGACGATAACGGCAGCGCGACAGGGGCTGGAAAGCAGTTCATCACATTGGTGAGCAAGAACGGCAATTATTTTTACCTGATTATTGACCGTGACGATGAAGGAGAACAGACCGTTCACTTCCTCAATCAGGTGGATGAAGCCGATCTTCTCAGCCTGATGGATGAGGATGCGGCGGCACAGTATCAGGAAAGTCTGGAAGTTGAAACAGAACCGGAAACTCCTGAGACAGCTGCACCGGCACCTGAGCCGGAACCGGTAGAGGAACCGGAAGAAAAATCCACAAATATGCTTCCGATTGTTGTGCTGCTTGCGGCAATGCTGGCCGGTGGCGGCGGATTCCTGTTTCTCCAGATGAAGAAAAAGAAGCAGGCGGAACAGGCAAAGCCTGATCCGGACGCAGATTATACCGAAGACGAGGATGATGATTTTGAACTGCCGGATGAGGATGAAGTGACTGACGGTGAAGAATTTGACTCTGAGGATGAGCCAGAGGATGACAACGAAGAACAGATGTAGTACAGCGTAGCTTGTATTTCCTCGGAGGGGTAGCTTGTGGGCTACCCTAACATAAAAACGAAAAAGGAGTGAATTGCCCATGCTCAAGCTCGTGGTTTGTGAGAAGCCCTCAGTTGCTCAGAGTATCTCGAAAGTGCTGGGAGCAACAAAGCGCGGAGATGGCTTTCTGGAAGGCGGCGGCTATATTGTCAGCTGGTGCGTCGGCCATTTGGTGGAACTGGCGCAGCCGGAAAGCTACGAAGAACGCTATGCCAAATGGCGAAAGGAAGACCTGCCGATTTTGCCCCATTCCTGGAAGTACCAGGTGACAGCGGCAACGAAAAAACAGTTTTCCGTTTTAAAGAAGCTGATGTTACGCCCGGATGTGGAGAGTCTGGTCTGCGCAACCGATGCGGGGCGCGAGGGTGAATTGATCTTCCGTCTGGTCTATCATCAGTGTGAATGCCAAAAGCCCTTTGAACGTCTCTGGATTTCTTCTATGGAAGACGCTGCAATCCGGGAGGGCTTTGCCAATCTGAAACCGGGAACAGAATACGATGCTTTATATGAAGCCGCCCTCTGCCGGGAGCGTGCCGACTGGATTGTCGGAATCAACGCTACCCGGCTTTTTTCCTGCCTGTATGGTGTGACCCTCAATGTAGGGCGCGTGATGACTCCCACGCTCGGCATGGTGGTGCTGCGGGAAGCAGCCATCTCTGCTTTTGTGCCGGAGCCGTTTTATACGGTGCAAATTACGGTAAATGATTTTACTGTTTCCAGTGAGCGATTTAAAGGAAAAACAGATGCAGAATCGTGCCGCAAAGCCTGTCTGGAAGCGGGAACGGCAGCTGTCAAAAGGGTGGAGCGCAGGGAAAAATCAGAGAAGCCGCCAGCCCTCTATGACCTGACAACGCTTCAGAGGGAAGCTAACCGTCTCTTTGGTTTTACGGCACAACAGACGCTGGACTATACGCAGAGCCTTTATGAAAAGAAACTGGTGACGTATCCACGAACGGACAGCCGGTATCTGACCGAGGATATGGCGTCATCGCTTCCAGGGCTGGCAGAAAACAGTGCTTTTGCGTTTGATGTACAGCGGCCCGCTGTGGTTCATGCAAGCGCAGTAATCAACGGGAAAAAAGTTACCGATCACCATGCCCTGCTCCCTACGGCAAGCATGGCGAAAGCTGACCTTGCGGCTCTGCCTGCCGGTGAACAGTCTGTCTTGCGGATGATCGTAGCAAGACTTCTTGCCGCTGTAAGCGAGCCGCACCGGTATGCGGAAACTGCCGTGGAGCTAAGCTGTGCCGGTACTGTCTTTTCTGCCAAAGGGAAAGAAATTCTGGATGATGGATGGAAAGCGATGGAACGTCAGCTTCTTCCGAAAGAGGAAAAAGCTGCAAAAATGCTTCCGCCATTAGCAGAGGGAGAGGCACTTCCCATTCAGAAAACAGAAATAAAAGAGGGAAAAACTTCTCCACCAAAGCATTTCACCGAAGACCTACTCTTACAGGCAATGGAAGCAGCCAGCGCCGATGACTTTCCAGAGGATGCGGAACGGAAAGGAATTGGCACTCCTGCCACCCGTGCCGCCATCATCGAAAAACTGGTTCTGAAAGGCTTTTTGGAGCGCAAAGGCAGCGGTAAGGTAAAGACGCTGATACCCACAGAAAAAGGAAAAGCCTTAATTACCGTAACGCCGGAGCAGCTCCAGTCCCCTGCTATGACAGCAGACTGGGAGGAAAAGCTGTCGGAGGTGGAACACGGCGAATATGCGCCGGAAACTTTCATGGATGAGATTTCCGGCATGATTATGGAACTGGTCAACAACTATGAGATTGTGAAAGGAGCCAAAGTGCTTATGCCTGGTACAACTGTAATCGGAACCTGCCCTCACTGTGGGGCTGAAGTCATAGAACGTCAGAAGGGATGGTTTTGCTCCAATCGGGAATGCCGCTTCATTCTCTGGAAAGACAACGCCTACTTCAAGAAAATTGGCAAACGCCTCACCGCTCAGATGGCGGAGCGTCTGGTGCGGGACGGAAGAATCCGTGTGAAGGACTGTAAAAGCCAGAAAACCGGGAAGACCTACAATGCTTCTGTTCTGCTGTCCACCGAAGCAGATGGACGCCCGAAATTTCAGCTGGAATTTGAAAGCGGAGGTGACGGGAAATGAGTGTGGAAAAGTTAGAAACGGTTTATCTGGTAGACCACCAGTTTTTTCTCCACCTCAAGGAAACGGAAAGCGGCTTTCAGTATGAAGCGTTCCATCGGAGCGATAAGAAAGAAAATTACTCCGGAATTCTGACGTGGGGAGACCTTCTGGAGAGTCGAATTGCCTCCCCGCTGGCAGCTGCACGGGTAGCCGCCTGTGAAGAGATTGGACTGGAAGGTCAGGAAGTGGCGAAAGTATCCCTGCTGTCCCTGCTTCCGTATCCCCGGTCAGAGATTCGACGCCGAAGCCTTCAGAAACCAGCCAGTCTTCCCTCTCACGACATTCGTTTTATCGACAGCCGGTACAAGGAACTGTTCCGTATCCCGGACGGAGGGACAATTCAGGTGGATTATCCGGATCGGCATTATGCAGCCAAATGCAGCTACATTGACGATTACCATACCCAGGTTGGAAACAACGTCTACCACATTTGCCAGTTTGCAGAGATTCTGGAGCGCGGCGGCGGAACCTGCCGCCCGGAACCGGAGCTTGACCGGGATACTGCCGCGTGGCAGCTGGGAAGTCAAAACTATCTGACAGTGGAACGCACTCCGTCAGGCTGGACGTACCATTTATACGATCAGGGATTTCAGCCGGTAGCTGCCGGAGAAGTGGGCGGGCTGGAAACTTCGATTCTGGAAGCCCGTGATCAGGCGATGGAGCAATGCAGGCTTAGCAGCCGCAACCGGGAACTGACCGATTATGACCGGGAAGAATTTCACAGGAGGGAGCTTATGTCACAGGATAAAATTGAAAAATGGGATGAAGTAAACGGCAATACGGGAAACAACGGCAGGCTGGAAGCCTTCCTGGATAGTACCGGGGACAACTATGCGATTTTGCAGCTGCGCGACATTGAGGAAACACGCATGGAGCGCTTTTCTTCTCTGCGGATACTGGAACGGATGGATATGGAAGTGAATATCGATCATTATGAAGTGGTGTATATCGCACCGCTACCGATTCACACGAACCGTCCCGCCTTTCTGGAAAGCGTCTTCGAGAAATTTAATCTGGATCGCCCGGAAGATTTTAAGGGACACAGCCTTTCGGTCAGCGACATTGTTGCCATCCGTGAAAATGGCGCGGTATCCTGTTATTACTGTGACAGTACCTGCTTTCAGGAACTTCCCGGACTTATCCCGGAGAATTATCTGAAAAATGCGGAAATGCAGCTTGAGGATGATTACGGTATGATCGACGGCGTTGTTAATAATGGCGCAAAAGATCGTAAGGATAAAGCGGCAAAGGATAAAGCTGAGAAGCCTTCTGTGGTGGAGCAGCTGAAAAACCAGCCACACTGTGAAGTCAGAAAGAAATCCACGGTCAAATACACTGAACAGGAGCGATGATATGGGGAATGATCGCTATCAAATGACACTGGAGGAAATACCGGGAATTATCTTAGATATCCAGCAGAAAGGCGTTCTTATGGGAACCTCAACAAATCGCATTGAGTCAGGATATTTGCTTTCCAATGGAACTGCTTTGTTGGAAAATGAGAAGGACGAAAACGGCTTCTATGTGGGAGGGAACTATGTGAATGGAGAGTATCTCAAATCTCAGGAACGCTATGAGCCTGTACGGAATAAAGACGGTGCCATTACCGGTTTCCGGCAGATGAGCGCTTATCTCCATCAGTTATCCGGAGAGGAACAGAAACTCATTTTTCAGTACGCCTTGAATACAAAAAACAACTTGCTGGAAGATCTGGAGCAGATCTTAAAGATAGTGAAAAATCAGCAGCTTCGGCAGCTTGTTTCCGGTACCTGTGAAAAACTTGCCATAATCCCGGATCGGGAATGTATTCGGCTGATGGCTGATATCCGGGTTGCTTATAAAGAAAGAAATCTGGAATCAATCCGTCAGAGGCAGAAGGCGGCGCAAAGAAAACCAGCTATGAGAAAAAGAAAAAGGAGCTTGGAACGATGAAGACATTTACTTCCAAAGAAATGAATCTGATGTGCCTGTACAATTCCGGCACCCGTCTGGAGTTGATCGAAAATCTGACGGATATGCGGGGCTATCTGCAGGCCGACGAAACAGAGCTGCTAACACTGACCGACTGCGTGCTGGAAAAGCTGCGCCAGATGAACGATCAGGAGTTTTCGGCACTGGATTTGTACCCCGATTTTATGGACTGACAAGGAGTTAAATACTGCCGGGATGGGAAACACTGTCCCGGCTCTTTTCTGCTGTAAGGAAGGAGGCCAATATGTGGAGTAAAGCAGATTTTTATTCGGCGGTTGCAAAAGAAACTTTGGAAGGACTGACAGCCAGCTGGCAGGAATGGGTAAAGTTCCTTACCACGGCTTCCCGGCTGTATAAGTATCCGTTCATGGATCAGATGATGATTTACACACAAAGGCCGGATGCCACCGCCTGCGCAGAATACGATTTATGGAATGACAAGATGAACCGCTACGTCCGGCGCGGGTCAAAAGGGATTGCCCTTTTAGATGAGCGCGGTGACAAACTGCGTCTGCGCTATGTATTTGATGTGGCAGATACGGGAACAAGGGAAAATTCGCGAACGCCTTGGCTGTGGACAATGGAGGATCAGCATATCGTTCCCATTATGGCTATGCTGGAACGAAACTACGGCGTTGGCGGCGCTGACCTGGGCGAACAGATTGCGGCGGCCGCCCGAACTCTGGCAGACGAGTATTGGGCAGATAACCAGAAGGACTTCTTCTACATCGTTGACGATTCCTTCTTAGAAGGATACGATAATTACAACATCGGAATCCAGTTTAAGACAGCAGCCACCGCCAGCATCACTTATACGGTACTCAGCCGGTGCGGTTTGAATCCAACGGAATATATGGGGCATGAGGACTTCATGCCGATCTTCGACTTCAACACCATTCCGGCGGTGATGGCACTGGGTTCCGCTGTGAGCCAATGCAGCAGGCAGATTCTCCTGCAGATCGGAGACACCATTCGGACTGCGGAGCGGGAAGCCATTGAGGAAAGGAGAAAATGGGATGAAGAACACCTTAACCTACACGAGGAACGGGGATTACCTGATTCCGAACCTGAAACTGGACGAGCAGCCGGAGAAGCCCCTGGGCAAATATGGACGGATGCGCCGGGCGTATCTGAAGGAGAACCGTCCGCTTCTGTACAATCAGTTCCTGCTGAACGGGACGCTGTATCCGCACCTGTTGGAGATCGAGGAGACGGCAAACCAGAGGTTGGAGCAGATGATGAGCCAGCTTCTGGAGAAAGACCCGGCTCCGGACAAGAAGCTGAACGCGATGGCGTGGGTACAGCACATGAACGCACTGAAAGCCCAGGTCGAGGAAGTGATTTTGACGGAGCTTATCAACAGTTAAGTTTTACTTTTCCAGAGGAAGCCACCACCATACAGTCCATGAAAGGATCGAGCGAACCATCGCCCGGTCCTTTTTCTGTGCCTGAAAATCAGGATAACGAAAAGGACGCAGAAAACACTGCCTCCGAAGAAACAGCAGAACAACGGGAAGTTCCTGACCTGAGCCAGTACCCGATTACCCGCCGTGGTGATGATATTACCATCGGCACCGGCAATCCAACTCATGTGGTAGACATTACGTTGTCGGAAGAAGACTATGAATCAATCAAACAGGCTATCCCGGAAGAATCGGCCTACGATCCCGCTTCGCTGCCGTATCGCATGGGTGATACCGTTTACCTGGACAATCAGGAATATCGAATTACTGAACTGCGAGAGGATACGGTGCAGCTTCTTCCCAATGGGGTAGCTTACCCTGTATTCCGTGCAGAAAGCCGGGAAAGGTTCGAGAGATTGCTTCGGCAGGACAGCCGCAACGGCGCTGTAACGGAGTATCTTGCCCCCAATCCGTCCAATGTCGATCAGGATTTGCTGGAAGTGCTGGCTACTGGTCTGCTCTCTGCGCAGGATAAAGAGTATATTTCTGGCTGGCTGCGGGATGGAGAAGGTAATACCCGGATTGCACAGCGGCTTTCAGAGCTGTTTGCGAACCGGGCGGAAACGATGGAGCTGGCTACCGGGGACACGGCAGATTTCCGCACCTACACCACCGGTATCGAAGTGGAGATTCTGGACAGTGAAGAACGCAGGCTGGCTGCACTGGGCGGCAGCTGGGGCGAAATGGCTCCCATTCTTCGCGGACTGTATATCCATGAGCAGGAAGGCTTTTATCAGAATCCGGAAGGTTACCGGCAAAAGCAGACGGTACTTGAGGGACAGCCGTCCTACCAGGTAGGCGATTCTGTCTTCCTGCCTGCGCCTGATCAGCCTATCAGCGGCACTCTTGGTTACATTGGCGACACCACTGTGCGGATTGATACCGGCCCATATTCCTGGAGTAACAAGGTTATGGGGCGCAGTCAGTTTGAAGAACTTCTCCGTCAGGATGAGCGAAACGCCAGCCTGTTTATGCAGGGAGAAAAAGAATCATCTACACCAGAACTGGCGGAATTGACAACGGAGCCGGAAACCATTTATCCTGCCGAACAAAATGAACTGCCTTATGATATTGTGGTGGAACGGCTGCGTGCAAACGAGGCGGAGCGTCCGGAACCGGAGACTGTTCCTGCAAACTTCCGCATTACCGATGAACACCTGGGCGAAGGCGGGCCGAAGCAGAAATTCCGCGCCAACATCATGGCAATCCAGCTTCTGAAAAAATGTGAGGAAGAAAACCGCCCGGCTACGCCGGATGAGCAGAAAATCCTTTCCGGGTATGTCGGCTGGGGCGGCCTTGCAGATGCTTTTGATGAGCGTAAAGGTAACTGGGCAACGGAATACCTGGAACTGAAAACTGTTCTGACACCGGAGGAATATACGACTGCCAGGGCTTCCACCTTGAACGCACATTACACCAGTCCCACGGTGATCCACGCGATTTACGATGCCGTGGAGCAGATGGGCTTCCGTCAGGGCAATATTCTGGAGCCGTCCATGGGCGTAGGAAACTTCTTCGGTCTTCTGCCGGAGAGTATGCAGCAGAGCCGTCTTTACGGTGTGGAGCTGGACAGCATTTCCGGGCGTATTGCAAAAAAGCTGTATCCCAATGCAGAGATCACTGTTGCCGGATTTGAAACCACTGACCGTCGTGATTTTTATGATTTGGCGGTTGGCAATGTCCCCTTTGGCGATTATAAGGTCAATGATAAACCTTACAATAAGCTGGGATTTTCCATTCACAACTATTTCTTTGCCAAAGCGTTGGATCAGGTGCGTCCGGGAGGTGTGGTTGCTTTTGTGACCAGCCGTTATACTATGGATGCCAAAAGCCCGGAGGTGCGCAAATACCTGGCACAGCGGGCGGAACTTTTAGGGGCGATCCGTCTGCCGAACAATGCATTCCGTGCCAATGCCGGTACGGATGTGGTATCGGATATTCTGTTCCTGCAAAAGCGGGAACACCCCATCGACCTGGATGCGGACTGGATTCACCTTGGACGCAACGAGGACGGGCTGACCTTAAACAGCTACTTTGTGGAGCATCCGGAGATGGTGCTGGGACGGCTTTCCACCGAAAGCACTCAGTATGGCAAAGAGGAATGTACGGTGCTGCCCATTGACGGCGCTGATTTAAGCGAACAACTGAAAGACGCGATTTCCCATATCCATGGAGAATACGTGGCTCAGGAGCGGGAAAATCCGGAACTGGAGGATAATGCCTCTGTACTGCCTGCAGATCCGACGGTAAAAAACTTTTCCTACACGGTGGTAGACGGCGAAGTGTATTTCAGGGAAAATTCCATTATGTCGCCGGTTGATTTAAACGATACCGCAAAAGGCCGGGTCAAAGGCATGGTGGAACTGCGTCAGATCGTCAATGACCTGATTGAGTACCAGCTGGAAGACTATCCACAGAAATCTATCGAGGCCAAACAGCAGGAACTAAATACCGCCTACGATGCCTTTACCCAAAAGTATGGGTTGATTAACAGCCGTGGCAATGAGAAGGCATTTTCAGAGGATTCTTCTTACTATCTGCTCTGTTCGCTGGAGAATATTGATGAAGATGGAAATCTGGAAAGTAAAGCTGACATTTTCACGAAACGCACTATCCGACCGGAACGTCATGTGACCCATGTGGATACACCCAGCGAGGCACTGGCGATTTCTATCGGAGAGCGAGGTAAAGTAGACATCCCGTTTATGGCAGAACTGCTGGGGAAAGCGGATGATTTCGAGGCCGTCACCGGCGAGTTGACTGGCGTGATTTTCCGTGATCCCATGGCGCCGGAAGCGCCGGAACTTGGCTGGCAGACTGCGGATGAATATCTGTCTGGTAATGTGCGCGATAAGCTGCGGATTGCACGGCTTGCCGCACAAACCGATCCGCAGTACACGGTTAATGTGGCTGCTCTGGAAAAAGCCCAGCCCAAAGACCTGGAAGCCTCGGAGATTGAGGTACGCCTGGGCGCTACCTGGATTGATCCAAAGTATATCCAGCAGTTTATGGAGGAAACTTTTGAGACACCCTTCTATCTCCGCCGTGCCATTGAAGTGAAATTTTCCACGATTACGGCAGAATGGCAGATTTCCGGTAAAAGCAGTACCGGGCGGCATGATGTGGCGGCCTATGTGACATATGGTACAGATCGGGCGAACGCCTATAAGATTCTGGAGGATACTCTGAATCTGAAAGACGCCCGGATTTACGATACCATTGAAGATGCGGAGGGTAATAAAAAACGTGTCCTCAACAAAAAGGAAACGACCCTCGCTCAACAGAAACAGCAGGCAATCAAGGACGCTTTCCGGGACTGGATCTGGCGTGACCCGAAACGCAGGGAGACATTGGTGGCAAAGTATAATGAACTGTTCAACAGCACCCGTCCCCGCGAATATGACGGCAGCCACATTCATTTTGTCGGTATGAACCCGGACATAAAGCTGCGGCCTCATCAGCGGAATGCCATCGCTCATGTGCTGTATGGCGGCAATACACTGTTGGCACATGAGGTAGGAGCCGGGAAAACCTTTGAAATGGCCGCTTCTGCAATGGAAAGCAAACGGCTGGGACTGTGCCAGAAGTCGATGTTTGTGGTTCCCAATCATCTGACGCAGCAGTGGGCGAATGAATTTCTGCGGCTTTACCCCAGCGCGAAACTTCTGGTGACAACGAAAAAAGATTTTGAAACAGCAAAACGGAAGAAATTCTGTGCTCGCATTGCTTCCGGGGATTATGATGCGGTCATTATCGGCCACAGTCAGTTCGAGAAAATTCCCATCTCAGCGGAGCGGCAGGAACGGCTCTTACAGGAGCAGATTGATGATGTAACCGAAGCGCTGGATGAGTTGAAACGGAGCCGGGGCGAGAATTTTACCATCAAGCAGATGGAGAAGACCCGGAAGTCTCTCCAGGCAAGATTGGATAAACTGCTTAACACAGATCGGAAGGATGATGTGATTACCTTTGAGCAGCTTGGCGTAGACCGGCTGTTTGTAGACGAGAGTCAGGCATACAAAAACCTGTTCTTATACACAAAAATGCGAAATGTGGCAGGGTTATCCACATCGGAAGCCCAGCGAAGCAGCGATATGTTTATGAAATGCCGGTATCTGGATGAAGTTACCGGCGGGCGCGGCGTAGTATTTGCCAGCGGCACGCCCGTCTCCAACAGTATGACGGAATTGTACACCGTCATGCGCTACCTCCAGTACAACACCTTACAGCAAAAGGGACTCACTCACTTTGACTGCTGGGCGTCCACCTTCGGGGAAAGTACTACGGCGATTGAATTGGCTCCGGAAGGAACCGGATACCGGGCAAGAACCAGGTTTGCAAAATTTTTCAATCTTCCGGAACTGATGAACCTTTTTAAAGAGGTCGCGGATATAAAAACCAGTGACCAGCTGAATCTGCCGGTGCCGGAAGCAAAGTTTGAGACGGTTGTGGTGCAGCCCTCGGAGATTCAGAAAGAAATGGTTGCGGCGCTCTCAGAACGGGCGGCTGCTGTCCACAGCGGGCAGGTTGATCCGTCCCAGGACAATATGCTCAAAATTACTTCGGATGGCAGGAAAATCGGGCTTGACCAGCGTCTGATGAACCCACTCCTGCCAGACGATCCGAACAGCAAGCTCAATGCCTGTGTGGGAAATGTGTTCCGGATATGGGAGGAAGGAAAGGAAAGCCGTCTGACGCAGCTCCTGTTCTGTGATATGAGCACCCCAAAAGATGACGGTACGTTTAATGTCTATGACGACATCAAGGCGAAGCTGATCGCACGGGGCGTTCCTGCAGAAGAAATTGCTTTCATTCATGATGCTGACAACGAGGTAAAGAAAAAAGAACTTTTTGCCAAAGTGCGCACGGGTCAGGTGCGGGTGTTGCTCGGCTCCACGCAGAAGATGGGGGCTGGCACCAACTGCCAGGACTTGCTTGTGGCTGTCCATCACCTGGATGTGGGCTGGCGTCCTTCCGATATGACACAGAGAAATGGGCGTATCATCCGCCAGGGCAACCGAAACAAAGAGGTGCAGATCTACCAGTATGTGACGGAAGGCACTTTTGACGCTTACCTTTACCAGACGCTGGAGAACAAGCAGAAATTTATTTCGCAGATTATGACCAGCAAATCGCCGGTGCGAGCCTGTGACGATGTGGATGAGCAGGCACTCAGCTATGCGGAGATCAAAGCACTGTGCGCCGGTGACAGCCGGATCAAGGAAAAGATGGACTTGGATATTGATGTGGCGCGTCTGAAAGTGCTGAAATCTGACCATCAGAGCCAGCAGTACCGGCTGGAAGACCGCCTATTAAAGTATTTCCCAGCAGAGATGGAAAAACAGCGCGGCTTTATTCAGGGATTTGAAGCCGATATGCAGACCGTGACAGCACATCCTCTTCCGAAAGAGGGATTTGTCGGCGCGGAGATTCAGGGACGCACATTCTCTGAAAAGGAATTGGCAGGTGAGGAGATTCTGGCAGCCTGCAAGAGTTATACTGGCATGGAGCCGGTGGCGCTGGGAACGTACCGTGGTTTTTCCATGGAACTTTCGTACAACAGCCTCAGCCAAGAATACGAGATCGCGCTGAAAGGCTCCATGACTCATACGGTTACGTTGGGAACAGATGCCAGAGGAAATTTCACTCGTATGGATAATACGCTCGCCGGTTTGGATGGCCATAAAGAAAAGGCGCAGCTACAGCTGGAAAACCTGCACAATCAGCAGGAAGCGGCGAAGGCAGAGCTTGGCAAGCCCTTCCCCCAGGAAGCGGAACTGGCTGAGAAAAGCGCACGGCTGGCTGAACTGGACGCCGCCCTCAATATGGACGATCACGGCATGGAGGAAGAAGTAACAGAGCCGGAAGGCCGTTCTTCTGTATTGGCAGATTTGAAAGCAAAGGCAGCGATGGTCTGTGAAACTCCAAAACGGCATATGGAACGGGAAGAGGTACGGTGATGGAAAAACTGAATGATACGATTATCCTGCGGGTTTCAAAGGCAGACCGTGAGCGTATCCGGGCAAAAATGGACGAGCTGGGCGTAATGAATATGAGTGCCTACATCCGTAAAATGGCACTGGATGGGTACTGTGTGAAGCTGGATTTGCAAGACTTGAAAGAACTGATCCGGCTGCTGCGCATCTGCAGCAATAATCTGAATCAGTATGCAAAAAAGGCGAATGAAACCGGGAGTATTTACCTGGCTGATATTCAGGATTTACAGATGCGGCTGGATGAATTATGGCGGGCGGCAAAGGAACTGCTGGTGCGGATGGCCAGTATCTCCTGAATATGCCATAGCAGGCGTTTGGCGTGAGCGAAACGCCTGCAACATAGGAACATTAGCTCATGATTAGAGTAGATTTATTCGCGCATTTCTACTATACTGTTTTATAGATACATGGGAAATTAGAAACAAAAAAAGAATTATGGAGATTCTGCTTTTATGAAACAGTTCGGGGTTCATATTATAGATTATTCCATTTCATCACAATGGTGGCGTACAATAATCAAACATTTGATAAAAGAAGGCGATGCGTTTGAAATTCGCAGTTGGAAAGAAGAAGCGGATGAAATCATGGAGGCTTCGCTATACGGCACCGCCATTGAGGATGGTTATGAAGTATCAATTAAGGGGCGCGTAACTAAAACTCTGCTAGAAAAACTACTGACAGACGAACCTTCGGACAAAAATATATATAACAAAATGACAAAATACTTTACGATTCATATAAAAAACGATTTGTGCGATATCTGGAGTGAGCATTATGGCACAGAGATGGTAATAGATATCGTAAATGATTCGGATATTATATTTTTCAAGCAGGTAATGGAACAATATCCTGAAAGCTTCAGCATCATAGAGCTTTCGTGATAGCTTTTCTTTTTGAAATGTGCTGTGGAGTACCATCAAGAAAAAAGCCTTATGACAACCTTGCTGAATCATCTACAATCCAATACAATATAGACAAGCGAACACGAAAGGCGGTGAGCATAGTGATGAAACTCATAAAACTCCCTTTTAAGCTACTGGCACTTCCTATCATTCTGATTTTGATGGCAGCGGCTCTTTTGGTAAAACTTGTAACCAACCTGTCAGCTTATGTAATGGGGCCTCTGATGCTGTTTATACTCGGATGCGGGATTTATTCGGCTGTACAGCAGATGTGGACTTCGGTGGCAATTCTGGTCGTTCTGGAAATTCTGTGTGTAGCCGCCATGTTCTTTGCCGTAGTGATCGAAACCGCACTGGACGGGATGAAGGATTCTCTGGTGGGCTTTGTACATTCATAAAATAAAATGTTTCGGGCAGGCTGCTCCGCAAGAAATAAGCGGAACGGCCTGCCTTCTTTTTTGTTATGGAGAGGACGGTGAGCTATGGCGGCAACAAGACTGATTGCACTGCATATCAACAAAGGGAAGACCATTGCACAGTGTCTGCGTGACCGGACTGATTATGCACAGAATCCGGAAAAGACGGAAAAAGGCGAACTGGTGACCGGCTATGAATGCGATCCTATGACGGCAGACGAGGAATTTCTTCTGGCTAAGCGGCAATATCTCCATATCACCGGCAGACGGCAGCAAAACGATGTGATTGCCTACCAGATTCGTCAGTCTTTCAAACCGGGTGAGATCACACCGGAAGAAGCCAACCGGGTTGGCTACGAGCTGGGAATGCGGTTCACCAAAGGGAAACACGCTTTTCTGGTAGCAACACACACAGACTGTGCCCATATCCATAATCATATCATTTTCAATTCCACCTCGCTGGATTGCAAGCGAAAATTTCGTGATTTCCACAACTCTGGTCTTGCTCTTCAGAAGGTCAGCGACATCATTTGTGTAGAGCATGGACTGTCTATTATTGAGAAGAAACCATACAAAGAGCGTATCAAACGAACCACTTATCCAAAGCGGCACTGCTTTCGGGATGAAATCCGGCAGGCTATTGATCGGGCGCTTCTAAACAAACCAAAGGATTTTGAAGAATTTCTCCGGTTTCTGGAACAGGACGGCTTTACCTGCAAGCGCGGCAAACACACGGCGCTTTGGAGAGAAGGACAGGATCGTTTTCTGCGGTTCCGATCTTTAGGAGAAGGATACACAGAGGAAGAAATCCGCGCTGTTATATTGGGCGAAAAAGAACACCGTATCCGCAGCAAGAATAAACAGGCTTTTAGCCAGAAACGTCTGAATCTGCTGGTAGATATTGATGTCAGACTTCAGGCGAAAGGAATCGGCTATCAGCGATGGGCTACGGTCTATAACCTGAAGCAAATGGCGCAGACCATGATTTTCCTTCGTGAGCATGGAATTGAAGATATCGACCAGCTTCGTGAGAAAACGAAACAGTCAACAGAACGCTTCGACCAACTGGATGAAAAAATCAAGACGGCAGAAAAACGTCTGGTGGAGATTGCTTCCCTGAAAAAACACATCATCAACTATGCCAAAACAAAGGATGTATATGCAGATTACCGTAAGTCTGGATACAGCAGAAAATTTTATGAATCCCATCGGGAAACAATAACCCTGCACAAAGCAGCAAAGGATGCCTTTAACGAATTGGGAATCAAGAAACTTCCAAAGGTAAAGGATTTATCAGCAGAATATGCCGAAGTTCTGGCAGACAAGAAATCCGCCTACGCACAATACCGGAATGCACGGGCAGAAATGCAGGACTATTTAAAAGCGGAAAAAAATGTGGAGCAATTCTTGAATCTGACTCGTCAGGAAGAAGAAAAGGTTCAGGAAGAAAAGAGAAAAGAAGAAACTCAAAGATAAGCATGAACGCCCCGGACTGGCTGTAATCGGTCGTCCGGGGCGCTCTTTTTTGATATGTGGGTTGTTATCAGGAACTTTGCCGCAGCCATCTGCGGATTTGCAGTTCGCCTCTGTTTACCAACTGCTGTGCCCGGTTATAAGATACGCCTAATTGCTCTGCAAGCTGTCGATAGGTTGTACCGCTGTTAATTGCCAGCACGGCATTTCGCTCCCGTTCAGGAAGCTGCTCAATTAGAATGTCAATTCTGTCTTTGGTTTTTGGCAGATAGAGATGATGTAGTGCCGGTCTGGATTTTCCGGTTGTAGCAGATCTGGTGGTTTTCAGCGTAATATTGGGAAGATTGTCATAATAATAGGCAATCATATCGTCACATTGATGGTAGAGCCAGCGGTTAATCTTATAAAAGTGCTGAATGAAGCGCCTTTCATTCTTCTCGCATTTACCGTCAAATGCGGGAGCAAGATCAATCCGGTCAACACTCCCACGGGGAAATTGATCATAGCGAAAAAGAATTTCCTCATTATACGCAGCTTCTCCCCATTTCAGTGGGTCAATAACTGCTACTATTGAAAGCTGCTTTTCCGGCCGCTCTTCTTTCAATTTCTGGATACAGCCGACTGCTCTCTGCGTAAAAACTTCGTGGCAGGTATGAAAATAGAACTCAATGATGTGATCCTCATTTGAAATTTTATTGATTTCCTGATATAGCAAATCGTCCATTTCCTCTTCCCAAAAAAAGCGATCCGCTACAAAACATACTTTCTTCATAATCGCTTCCTCCAAATAGACATTCCGAGATCACCACGCAGCTTTTGAGCCGATTTTTTGATGAATTGCTCCGGTGACGGGCACTTTTTATCAAAGCCCATTTCCTTCCATAGCGCCTGCGATTCCTGGGTGTCATCTTTGTGACTGTACGCATCTTCAAGAGCGATCTGCATTTCCCGGTAAACATCTTCTGGTGTCGTATTATTTTCGGCGGCAACTTGCTTTAGAATCTTTTGGAAATTCATAATCTCATCCTCCGTTAGAATTTGAATTTGTTCTTTAGAACTACTTTAACATAAAATGATTGTCGGTGGATGGCATCTTTTGTCGAAGTTATTAAAATTTTATAAAAAGAAGGAGAGCCTTTACGGCTCCCCTGATGTTTCCTATTCTTCTGTCAGAATGCGGAACGCATTCAGTATCTTCATTCTCTCCCGATGCGGCAGATGAGAAATCTGATTGGATAGCTCGCAGGCTGCGCTCTCCGTGGCATGGTCAATTACATCAATCAGCAGTGAATCTGCGGAAACGCCCAGTGCGTTTGCGATGGCTACAAAAGAATCCAGATTGGGAATCTTAAGACCACGCTCAATTACGCTCACATGAGTGGGGCTGAGATCGACCAACGCTGCCAGTCCCTCCTGTGTTAGCCCCTTTGCCTCACGGGCAGCTTTGATCCGTTGTCCAACAGCTTGTGCGTCCATCTCGTCACCTCCTCCTTTAGAACTATTTCTCATTCCTTTTTAGTATATCGGTCATCTTCCATGTAATACAGAAGATAAAGAACATGAAATAGCTCTAAAGAACGAATGACGTGAATTTATTTATATTCCGGTCTGCAGTGTTTGAGACAGATATATTTATGTATATGAAAATGAATTTGACTGTTTTTTTCGATTGAATCTGCTATAATTTTGATAAGCAGATGGTCAACGCCAGCAGAATAACATCTCAGTAAAGAAGGTGACTGATTTGGACAATGAGTTTTTTGTGGACAGCAGGGATTATATCTATCAGCCATTTAACCATGAGGGATTTTCCGGGCAACTGCTTTTGGCAACTCCCATAAGAGAAGGTCTAACACCTCTTCTCATAAAACAGGAACAGCCATGTTCGGCCTGCTGTGAATTCGTATATTCCCGGCTCGCGCAGGAAATGCAAATTCCAGTTCCGCAGGCGTTCTTGATAAAAAGGAGTGGCCGTAAGGAAAGCTGGCCGTTTAAGACACCTTATGTAGTTGGAATCACTTACTTGGAAGGACTGCATCCATTCACAACGAAAGACCTGCAAAATTCTATCAATATGGCTTTTGAGTATGCCTGTCACTATGCTTTGGCGGTCATGTTCGAGCAAATTGATGCGGTGCAGATAGCAGCAACGCCTGACGGAAATCTTGTTGGCTTTGATTTTACGGATTGCTTCCGTCTTAGTGATTTGACCGAAGCAATATTAAAAAAGCAGGATACTTTGCTAATCCATTTCCTGAAAATGCTACTGAACGCATTCAAACAGGATGATTTTTCATCTTCTGCAAGACTTGGTGCTGAAGTGGTTGCAAAGCATCTTGGATTTTCTCAGATACCGGCAGTATACCCATTCTACCTTGAGCCGATGAAGCGATTCTGTGGGATTGGAAATGAGCAGATCAAAGAGATTTTGGAAGCACTGGATGAGGTGTATCCGGTGGCAATCAGTGTATATTTTGAGGAATACCTGGCTGAGTTAAAGCTGAAAATCAGCAGATATCTTGAAACTATTTAAGACAAAGGAGGCTATTGTCATGAAGTACAAACTGTATCGTTCTTTTGGCGACTTGGACAAAGAAGTGAAAAAGCATGAATTGGTTGCTGTCGAGTATGGCAGCACGATTGAGGACGTAGAGGACGCATTGATAAAGGATGTGGCCGATGATTTGGCTGGTGACGCTGACTATGCTGGATGCGAAACATCTGCCTATGCGCCGGAACCTATAAAAGACTTTCGAAAAGTGAAGCGATATGACTATGAAATGATGGGGATTGTTTACCCTCCCCACGCAGAAACGAATGTGCTGATTGACTACGGCATTATAGAGGAATCGGAAAATTGAGAGTTTGAAAAAATAGTTACTGCCCGGATGCCGCACCTGTCTAAAATCTGATGAGAAGGAGGCGTCGAACAATGTCAGATAAAACATATATTGCCATAGATTTGAAATCGTTCTACGCTTCCGTTGAATGTATGGAGCGCGGACTTGATCCGATGACAACCAATCTGGTGGTCGCAGACGCCAGCAGGACGGAGAAAACCATCTGCCTTGCGGTATCTCCGGCTTTGAAATCCTATGGGATTCCCGGAAGACCCAGACTGTTTGAAGTCGTGCAAAAGGTCAAAGAGGTCAACTCCTTACGGCAGCAAAAAGCGCCGGGACGGAAACTGACAGGTTCTTCAGTTCAGGATGGAGAACTGAAAGCAAATCCCGCTTTAGCTGTAGACTATGTGGTGGCACCGCCGCAGATGGCACATTATATGAAAATCAGCGCCAGGATTTATGAGGTGTATCTCAAATATATCGCGCCGGAAGATATTCATGTTTATTCGATTGATGAAGTCTTTATTGACGCAACCAGTTACTTAAGAACGTATCAGTTGACAGCCCGTGAGTTGGCAATGAAAATGATTCTTGATGTTCTGGACACTACTGGAATTACTGCGACAGCCGGAATTGGCACGAACCTGTATCTCTGTAAAGTTGCGATGGATATAGAGGCAAAACACATTTCTCCGGATCGGAATGGTGTCCGGATAGCTGAACTGGATGAAATGTCTTACCGGCGCTCCTTGTGGTCACATCGCCCTTTGACTGATTTCTGGCGGGTGGGAAAAGGGTACGCAAAAAAATTGGAAGAGCATGGTCTTTATACGATGGGGGATATAGCCCGCTGCTCGGAAGGTAAACCGGGTGACTACTACAGCGAGGAACTTTTGTATCAGCTCTTCGGCGTCAATGCGGAATTGTTGATTGACCATGCCTGGGGCTGGGAGCCTTGTACGATTGCCGACATCAAAGCCTACAAACCGGAAAGTAACAGTGTCGGCTCCGGTCAAGTGCTGCAGTGTCCATACCCGTTTGAAAAAGCAAAACTTGTTGTGCGGGAAATGACCGACCTGCTGGTTCTTGATTTGGTGGATAAAGGGTTTGTGACAAATCAAATTGTTTTGACAGTCGGTTATGATATTGATAATCTGAAAGACCCAGCGCGGCGAAAGAAATATCATGGAGAAATCAAGACAGATCGGTATGGACGAAGCATTCCAAAGCACGCCCACGGTACGGCCAATTTGAAAAAATATACTTCTTCCACCCGTCTGATTACTCAGGCTGTGATGGATCTGTTTGACCGGATTGTAGATAAAGATCTTCTGGTACGCAGGATTAACATGGCTGCTACTCATGTTATCACTGAGGCAGAAGCACAGATACAAAGCGAAAACAGCTTTGAGCAGCTAGATTTATTTACAGACTATTCCGCTCGTCAAAACCTGCAGGAAAAGGAAAATGAGGAACTGGAGAAGGAGCGGAAAATGCAGCAGGCCATGATAGAAATAAAGAAAAAATTTGGCAAGAATGCAATCCTGAAGGGAATGAATTTACAGGAAGGGGCGACAGCAAAAGACCGAAACCAACAGATTGGCGGTCATAAAGCATAGAAGTATTTGCACTGGTGAACATCCGGAAGAGGTGATAATTATTTTGCAAGATAGAAATAACACAGATAATTCTTATGGTGATATTATCAATCATCCTCATCACGTTTCCACACGGCACCCCAGGATGTCGATGATAGACCGGGCAGCTCAGTTTTCTCCATTCGCTGCGCTGACCGGATATGGAGAGGTGATAAAGGAAACTGCACGGCTGACGGATCGCAAGCCGGAACTTTCTGAGTCGGAAAAAGCAGAACTGGATAATAAGCTGCGGATGGCCTGTGATTATCCCGGAGAAAAGCCAACGCTTACAATTACCTGCTTTGTTCCGGATCAGAGAAAAGCTGGCGGTTCCTACCATACGATTTCCGGGCAGATTAAGAAAATAGATGATTACCAAAAGCAAGTGATTCTGATGGACAAGACACGGATTGATATTGACTGTATTCTCGATATAGACGGACAAATCTATGAACTCGTCAATGAGTCAGAAAAAGAATTTGATTAAGCTCATAATTGTCATACCGTATTTTCGATGGAACGCGCAGCGTAAAGCGTTCGGAACGAATGCGCAGCCCCGTATCGCCAGATACGGATCTTCAAGGGGATTGGGGACTTCCCCAACGAGAAAAATACCGATGCAGCCCGGAAAGCTGCACCGGTATTTTTGCCTTTGTATATACAAAGGCCCTGCTCGCCAATTTGTGGTAATCGCTTGCACTGTGCATTCATTTCAGCGATACTTTGATTATTGGTCTAATTCCGTAACTAGAATAGAAATGCCATTCGCTACCGTAAGAACCGTCTGGCTCAAGACTTACTTGGAAGGCAATACCATGCCCACGATCACGAAGCCATCCGGTGATAGGATTATTATCATTTCTGCCTAAAAGTGATGTGGGTTTCAATCCATAATTTTCGATATCTTCCATGCTTGGAATATATACTTTATCTTCTGTAGCTACTACAATTTCTTTTGCACTCCAACCATCATAATTGGGAACATCATATTCATTGGTCGTTATGTTATTAGTTAATAGGAGAGCTGCAACTTCGGCCGAAAAAGATGAAGAAATAAATTCATTGTTTAACCATTGTCTTAATGTGCTTCCACTCCAGCAAGTGTACTTGCCATATTCACCTTCGTCAGATTCGTTTGCAATTTTTGTATCAATATAATAATTTGACACTAGCAAAGCCTCTGATTCATTTTTTGAAATTATAATCCATTCAATCGCTGTCCCTTGATAGTTTCCTAGAGTAATAATATCGTTGCTTTGCGCATTATATAGTAGCTGCAATTCGCATTGGCCAGCGTAGTATCGACTATTTTCATAATCAATTAACGGATAGAAAAGAGAAAGTGCATCCTCATATTGGCCGTTTTCGTATTCTATAATTGCCTGATTATACTTACAGAGATTCACCATGGCAACGGCATCTTTATAATCGCCTAAATCTGTAAACGCTTTAGCTGCTTCACTGTATTGTTTTTCCGCAAATAATTCCTGAGCATTGGAATACGATTGCGCAGGCATAATTTTAAAAATATAAATAATGAGTACTAAAATGGCGGTAATGAGGGAGAAAAACGCAAGCTTTGCTCGTCTTTTACTTTTGTGTTTTTTTATCACGCTGATTTCAAGTTCTTTTCTTTTATTTTCGTCTTTTTCTGCACTGGTTTTATAGTCGTTCCAATAATTTTGTGATACATTATGATCGGTTTCTGACGGTTGAAGTGCCTGCCCACATTCAGGACAAAATGTAGCTTCATCAGATAATTCTTTTTTACAGTATGGACATTGCAATTTATATGTTCACTCCTTTTCATAGTTCGTTTCAACTTATAGTAGTCTGTTTGAAGGGAAAGAAGTTTCTAACTAACTACACCATCTTAACGAGAAATACTTTGTGGTATATTTTCATCATTTACATTCAGAGTGTATGCGATTCCATTTACCTTGACCGTATATTTTCCAGTTATAGATCGAGAAACGGTATATGAGTATGTGCCTTTATATTCGGGTTGTTCATCATCTTCAGCCGGACCAACTGTTTGAAGATAGGCATAGTCTGCGTTACTTTCGTCTACAAATGATAATTGCCAATACTCATGATATATCCAGCCTAATCCTTCCATGTGGCTAGAATGAGCAGTCAGTGTTTTCCCAACCAGTTCTGCCCTGACTTGATTTATCATTAGAGTTTGATACTGTTGAAATTTAAAAATCCCAAATGCCACAATAACCAATGTAATCAAAATCAAAACAATTGATATAAACGCTTTGCTCTTTCGAGTGCGAACCTCTTGCCTTTTTTTATTTACGTAATTTTTATACTCCTTAGATCGTTCGGTATCTTCACGATTTACATTTTTCCAGTAGGAATCTGATTGCTTTTGGCGGATGCTATTTGATATATTTTGTCCACACTCGGGACAAAATCCGGTATCATCAGTTATTTCTTTTTTACAATATGGACAAATCATTTTTTCCTCCAACAATATGAAGCTGCTTTCAACTGAATTTAGAATATACAAATCTTTTTATTATAGGCTACACCGTATCAGTATACCCCTTATCAGCAACCATTTTATAGAATTTTTACCATACTTTTTACTTTTATAGCAACTGTATTCATATCCATTTTCGAAGCAAGCAGAAATCCAATACTGCTCCTTCTAATATTTCGCTGTATCAATATTATTGAGGGTTATTAAAATTTATACTGCTTACAGTATCGTCGTCATCCAAATCTACTTCATAGGATTCGTCATTAATCAGAATAGACACTTTCCCCCAAAATGAGATAGCAAGATCATAAGCATAAGTTGTCGCTTCGTATACTTCATTTTCACTCCAGGATGTTTTATAATCGCCATTAACACTATCTAAGTGGAAGCAATAATTTCCTTTTGTATATTCTAATGTTTCAGAATCTACTATTGTAACGATTAGTCGATCGTAAGATTCTCCAGGTTCTATAATCCACCATGACTTAGAGTCAATGTTGATCTCATCTGAATATGTTTTGCCAATCATACTTTCATGTACAGTGGACAGTAGCTGCTGATTATACATTTTTTTTGCAATCACAAAGAACACTATTGCACAAATAGCCACACATAATATGACAAAGCGTAAAAATGTCGCAATTCGTTTTTTATGGATTTCGGCTAGAACTTCTGCGGTTCTTTCTTTTTGTTTAGTAATAAACTTTTCTGAAGCCGCATTATTTTCGTTCCAATAGTCGGTGAATGAAGTAGAAGATGTGTCGGACTGCGAAATTGCTTGCCCGCAGTTTGGACAAAATGTATTTTTGCCGTCTAACTCCTTTCCACAAACAGGACACTTCATTTCAATTCCCCCTGATCCTCATTAATTGTCAATATACGGTAAATGTTCCTTCATATTTTGTACCCGTTCCAATATGAACCGAGTACTGATATAGTCCCTTTTTCCAGGAATCGGGTTTAGAAAATCCGATTCCTGCCCAACAAGCAATTGTGTCCTTGTTTAGGTGGTGTAAGAAATATTTGTCCCTAAATACAGAATTATCTTCCAGATAGATAACCTTAATATATATCTGAACGTTCATATCCTGACCGGGAGGATTTATTAGGAATTTGAAGTAAACATACTCTAGCATATTTCCATCAAATGTAGTTTTATAATTGTCACGGTCTTTTTCAAGTGCACCAGATGCCTTTGAAGCAAATAATTTTACATTATTTATTTTAGGCCCACCTTTGCTCAGCTTACCGCTGTACATACGAAATTCTTGGCTAGAAGTAGTTTTTCCGTCAATTTCTACAACCCACTTATAAATATTATTGCTATAACAGTTATAATTTGTATTTCCCCATCCATCGGTTTTAATCCAACGAGTATTAGAATCAATATCAAACTCATTTTCAAAGACTTTGGAAAAAGCATTGCCATCTAAAAAAATTTGAGAGCGAACTTTAATATGTTTATTTCCATGAAATGGTTTGATATAAATTTTTGCGGCAAGATAGTCTATATCTCCGGCAGTGAAATATAATCCACTATAATTGCCGCATTCAAAATTGATATAATCTACTATAACGCTTTCCTGATATTGCTTTATGTTATCTGATACTGTCTTCTGACTTTTAGGGTCAGTTGCAATGACGGTATGATTTTTATCAATAGTTACAAAAGCTGCTCGCCCCAACATAGTTGCATTCGCATTTTCTAAAGGGACATTTAACTTTTCAGAAATTACGGTTGCTTGACAATGTGCAGCGATTTTGCTTAGAAGATTTAGAGCTTCTACGTCATCTGTTGCCGGTATCCTTATAGCAACAGCATATAACCTTTGCTGTTCGCAATTGATGCTCAAAGTCTCTAATGCCTCGCCGTTAACGTCTTTAGCGATAATCAGTAGAGGTACCTTTTCCACAGCGATTGGGTCTATAATATGTAGTATGTCAAAAATTGAAGAAATCTCATAGTCTGTCAAAAGAATATAGGGATTGCTAAGGGTTATATCATCCCCAGATGTAGTGTTCATCCAATCTGCAATATAGCCGCCATTTATATTCATATAAGAGACAGATTTTTCTTCAGAGTTTTGAAATTTTATCTTTTCGATTGAAGATCTTTCCTTTGTAAAAATATTTGTATAACCTTCATTAATCATTTGACGCAAATTATTCATAGTATCTGTATCATCATTTTTTTCTGTTAAAAGAAGATCATAATACAGACCTTTTAACATAAAATCAGATTTTGCAAGTAACGTCTTCAGTTCGGAAAGCACTGCCTCTTTTTCGGCAACAGTACCTAATCCGAAAAACCGCATGGTCAATAAGTATGGCTTAACTTCTGCTAGATAATCTATGTTGCAAAAACGCTGATAAAGTTCTTCATAGTCATCTGCAGAAAGATTTGGCTTTGCATATTGCGTTGCCAGTTCCTCATATAAGTATTGATCAAAAGTATCCATAAATAATTAACCGCCTTTCTGCTTGAGGATAATAATGTAAGCGATAGTACATCAATTATTATCTGTAAATGTATTTCCGTTTCCCATTAAAATATTAGCCAAAAATTCGGGTACATGTTGTTCTTCAACAACTTCATATATATGACCATTTTCATCTATCTTGGTCTTTTTGATTTCAATAGTAACATAATTGATCTCAGGCTTTGTAACTTTAGAGTTCACGTTCTCTGACATAATCACTTTCTCCTTTCTTTGAGTTTATATATGCTTGAGCAGTAGATGCTATCTTATCTCCAATCAATTTTGCAACCCTACGTGGAGAAGAACTACACTGACTTTCAGCCCATGCTTCTGCAATAAACTCATGTATATCTTTACTTGCATATGTACATAGATTGTTGATTTGTTCAGACTCGGACATTTGTACATGCTTTGTATATTCTTTGATTATTGTCGGATCTGTTGAAAGGTGCAAAATATTATCAAGTTGGTGTGCAATCTCATGGTTAATTAGATATCGCACAGTTTCACAACCTTTAGGAGACGCTCCACGGCGTTCTTCTTTTAACAAATCTTGGCACAACGCTGTGTAATCTTTAGCGTTATCGGTATTAATACTTATGCCATTAAGTTTAGAAGAGAATGTGTCGCCTACATATTCTGTGACATATCCCGCAGATTCCATGCCGGGCTTTGGTCGGGCAATTCTTTGAGGCGTTTTGACTGTTATTGAGACAGCCAAATCATTTTCCCCAATTTCAAACCGTTTCATATAAGCGTTGGTTTCTGTTTCAACCATGGCTGTAATTTCGTCGATTGGAGCTGTGGGATTGTTTTGAACATAAAGCCTTGTTAAATTAATCTGAATATTTTGTCGCAGATTGTCGTTTAACGATTGTGTTGACCCTATGAAGGGAAAGTCTAAAAAAGGATATTTGCTTTTGGCACTCCATATGGTATCAACAAGTTCTCTGGCCACATTAATGTCCATTTCCCCAAAATCAACTTTTTTTGCAATACGTTCATTTTTAACTATGTTAATCAATTCGCTTTTATCTGCATGGGCTATTTTTTGGGAGACAGTAGCAGACATACTGGCGAAATCTTTTCTGAACCTGGAAGCACGTTCTTTTTCAGTAAGCGTTTCTAGTTGTTTCTTTGCAATAGAAGGAGAGTTTTCATTTTTTATAAAATCATCTGTTACACGTACAGGAATATTGACCCCTGCAATTAGAGCCGCCATGATTCTGTGGCGTCCTTCTCCGCCAAAAATATAACAATTTCCAACACGCATAACGGTAATATCGTCGTTTAAGAAATAATTGCGGGCGCAAGCACCAATAACGTCATCTCGTTTTGCTAAGTCGGTTAATTTTTGCCCAGCTTTTGCCATTGAATAAACCAACGGAATTTGTCGAGCCATATCAATGTAGCTTGAATATGGAGTGCTTTTATACGACCAGAAATTGGGGTCATCAACACCACGAATTTCGTTTATTGTCGCAGGATCTATATATATAACCGGTTTCTTATCATAAGAGATATGGTGATAATCACTCGGATTTTTTATATACGCTGCGTAGTCAGATTGGGCTGCCTGTTTCCTAAATGATGACATCGTTGAATCTGAATATCTGCCAAGTTCCCAATCTTGTACAATTAAGCTATCTATAAACGGATTTCTACCATGTCTTGCGATCATAGGTGCAGTTTTCGTTGCATCTATGAATCCTGAAAAACCTTGTGTTTCTTGTGCGCTCCTGTAATTTCCTTCATGGACGGATGTCTTTCCTGAGTTCGGCTGCGTTTGACTATTTTTTGATTTAAAAGCACATTGCGCCGATTGAGACTCTTGCCCACTCAAGTATTCTGTTACTCCAGGGAGAATAGGAGCATCTTCTGGAGATGCAGCAAAAGAGTCTAATGCATATGCATTTGCATTTTGCTCTGATGTGAAACTTTGCGGCGCTTTGGGATTTATTGTCCCTTGGCCTGAGTGAAAATTTGGCATCGTCGCCGGAGTAGATAATTGATCTTGGCTGGTGCTAAATTGACTTGCTGGTAGTGGTAATGTTTCGCCTGAGTATCCGCCCGTAAACGCAGATAAAGGACCTGTTTCAGTATTCCCAACTCCTGAATTGGTTCCAGTTTCGCCAGATAAAGAGCGGCCTGAGCCAGATGAAGAATTACCCAAGCCCCCGCCGGAGGCTCCATCAACGGAGCCTCCGAGGATGCCAGCTGCTTGTGTCAAAGAAGAAAGACTTGTTTGTAAGGAATTTTGCAGAGTACTACTAACACCAGCATAAGCACCGTACATTCCGCCAGCTAGGCTGATATTCTGTGAAGTTTTTCTTGCACGTTCCTGAATTTCAAATAATGTCTGGGCTTTTTCTTCTTCAACAGCTTCGAGTTCATTTTGTTTACTTTCCAATTCGCTACCGGTAGAGTCTAAATCTTGTTCAACTCCCGACAATTCATTTTCAGCAGAGCTTTTTTCTGCTTCTAAGGAAGCAATAAGCCCGTAGTCGGGATCACCATCTTCGTCGGTATCTTCGTAAGCGGCAGCAATAGCAGCTTCTAAGTATGAAATTGTGCTATTCAATGAACTTCTTCTGCCAGATAATTCATACATATGTCCTTTTAAATTTTCAATCTGGCTCTTGGTAGATAATTCATGGCTGCGAATACCTTCGGCTATGCCAACGAAATCTCTTGATCTAACAGCCATAGTAACCCCTTCCTACGTGATAATTTCTTGCCGCTATCGGAATGCTAATCACATTTATTTAGTAAAAATTTTTAATGCTCGAGTCATTTTAGCAGAAAGTCTGTTCCAATCTTCTTTCGTAGATTGCGAAACCTGATCGGACGCAGTCATTTTAATCATTATATTCCTGCAATCATTCCAGTTGTTGGTTGAGTATTTGAACAGGACAGGATATACGATTGTTCCAATGTCGATTACATCTTCCAAGAAGCGCCTGTAATGTTGAACCAACACGTACTGAAATTCGTGAGTGTCTATGCCCATGGTGTAATACATTTTGAATAGGACATTGTAGTTTTTGCAAAGATCAGTGAAGAATTTCATATCAATATTTTCTTCATTCATCCTACTGAGCTTCTGCATTCTGAGTTGGTGGAAATAATCAAATTTAGCACCTAACTCCAAGAAGGCTATGGAATTAGAACCCCGCCACATTTCGTCATAGCCATTCCACATAGAAAGTCTTGTTGTTGCGTTTTTATTGCGATAATCAACGACATTCCTAAATGTAGAAAGCAATTCTTGTGTGTGAGTCAGAAGGATAGTTCTATTCACCCCTTGCAAGCCATCGAAACGCTTGAAAACTCGAACAACGTATGCTGCCAATGCCTTATGAAGCAATGTGGCTCTCGTGCGGTATTCAATAGCTTTTTTATTGGCTTCCTCCCATTCAGGTGTTTCTAATTTCAACGTATTATCCAACTCATATTGCACGCTATTGGCAAGGTTGACGGTAGTGGAGTGGTAGATTTCTGCGATTTGATAATAATGTTGGAAAGTAGCAACAAACTGATCACAGTAATCTGCAAGAGCTTCTTCTATACTATCTTCATGTCCTAATATAGCGGTAGCCTTTTGGTGGTACGCATCTGCTTCGGCATCGATCTGATTGCTGATAAAATCACCGGCTGCATAAATTGCAGCATTGTATCCGGGATGTTTAGCCAACAGTGCATCGGGAGAAAGAGTACTAAAATCCACATACCGTTCAATATCACTTGTAACGCTCTTTGTTTCTTCCATCAAAATGGCGTTTAGCTGAGGAACATCATGCAAAGATCTCATTATTCCGAACAATGAGAGGTAGTTGTTGATGGTACACATATACATATCATCCGAATATACATAGTAATTCTTAGATAGGGTCATGTACGCATAATACTGGTTTGCAAATCCCCAGCACAGCTTTTTCAAATCACGGGTTAGTGCGCCGGTAAACTCTCTTTGCTTTTTTTCGTAGGCAAGTCTGGTTTCAGCAATATGTTTCTTGGTTTCAGCAATATCGTCCTCGTCAAAGAGGCGTTCCAGCTTGCCTTGTAAGCTATTAAGATTATTGGACACATGGTTCAAATCAGCATATTTCTTGCTAATGCTGGCTTTAAGCGTTTGAGCCTGATTCCTAAGTAAATCAAATTCAACTCGCATTTTCTCCTGCATAATGACAGCGCTTCGGGCCAGCAGTGCGTTGTAAGTTTTATTGGTCTTTAAGCGTTCAAACAGTTGTGCATTTGTAGGAGAATCATATTTTTTCTGGGAAACGCCTTTTTCCCATTCGCAAACTCGCATTTTGAACGGCTTCAGTAGGTTTTCATAGAAAATAAGTGCCTGTCCGGTTCCAAAAGTACCTTGTTCCTCCAACTGGTCAGCAGAGGCAGACATAGTGCTACCCAGCAAGTTACGATCATCTTGAGCTGTAATTCGATGTCCAAGTTTGAGACCAGTGTTCTTTAAGACTTCTGCAGCCATGGCAGTAGGCAGCTGGTCAGCAATTACGATACCTTCACCTAATGCACGAACTTCTGCAAGCATTTTAACAAGATATTTTGTTGCTGATATTTTAGGGTCAACTGAACCACCTACCGGATCATCCGTGGTAGGACCAATCAGGTTATGCGCTTCTTCGTAAAAGATGATATGTTCAACTTCTCGTTTCAGTGCGTTTTCATTTGTTTTGGCAATATCGCTTGTTTTGCGGATTTTAAGCACTTCTCGAATTAATGTCGAGATTAAAAGGGACATAAAGTTTGCAGGGCCTTCACCAAGAGCCTCCAACTCAATAATAACGGGACGGTTTAGCCAATCTTCGGGTTCGATGCTGGACTTTCGGACATTATAAACATTACCGATTTCACGTCTCAGAAGGCTACCAATTCGTACTTCCATAACGGAACGAATATTCGCCTTAGACTCACCTTCATAACCAGATTCTTCAACGGCTACTTTCAATGAATCATACAATTCCTGCATTGTTGGATATTCTTTTGTTCCATTGTTGCGCTCGTTTATATTCCAACCCTTATCGAGATAAACTTTCTCAATACAGCTATCAATCAAAAAGGGCGACGGTGGAATTAATTCAAATGCACCCGCAAAAACTGCATTTAAGTTTGCAATATGCTCCGCAAGAGTTAATCCTACTGGGAACTGGAAAGGATTGATATGTAACGGGAAGTAGGTATCTGCGCCAGGCGAAAATACACAAAGATCCTCCATACCGTCAATCATAGCCAACGCACGGTATTCCTGTTTAGCAGGTTCCAGCACAAGGAAAGGAATATGTTGTTGTGTATCACGCCAGAGCGTTGTTACCAAGTAAAGCATTGTGTTTGTTTTACCTGCACCCGGTACACCCGCTATGAAGGCGTGTTTTTTAAACAATTTTACAGGGAATGTTACATCATATCCCATAGAGCTAACGCCCAAGGAAATGACTTCATGAACTTCACCGGTATCCTTGTCAATCGTCAGTTCTTTGGAAAATGGGGTAGGATCAGTTTCTTTTTGACATTCAATTGCTTCACCTGGATACAAAATCGGGAACGAGAACATAGGACGTATCTCTTCCAAAGTGTATAGGGAAAGGAATGGTGCAACGTAGTTACCGGATTCTTTCTCTTTGTGTAGGATTTTGGCATCGCTTTCGTACATACTAAAGCCGTTTTCGGAACTCATTGTCTCTATCAGATAAGTTCCAGATTCAACTGCTTCAGCCGCTACACTATCTGCAAGCATTACGGCAATGTCCTGTGAATCAGCAAAGGCAACGATATTGGCAAGGAACTGAGGGAATTTCATCAGATTATTGAGGTACTTATCCCAAGATTTCACAATGCTTTCGCTGTTGTCATCCTTACCCTGCACTCGGTCGGAAATTCTGCGTCTTGTTTCTGTGTAAGGAAGTCTCTGACGTATTGCCTGAGTGTGCTCAACTGGGAAAATATCAATACGAAGAACAGCACTGCGATCATACCCTTCCATTAGTTTCAGGACATTATAAAGTCTACCGGTTTCACAAGGTTCCCACTCCATAATGGAATAAAGATTGATTTCACCGGCACCATCTGTGTTCAATCGGTTTTGGGCAGGAAGGGAGTAATCCTTTTTTGTCAAAAATGCACCGTAAGTGAATTTCTTTTCCAGCACAATTCGTCCTGCTTCATCAACAGGCATTTTATTGAAGCTTAGCATAGCATCTGCGTCAGATGCTATCTCGCAGACGATATGGGAACGGCTTCCACTAGTAATTTCTTGGCTTGCAGTAATAATTTCTTCTGGCTTGGTTTTTCCAAGGCTGTATTTTTTAACAGCACCTGAAATATTTGTTAATTTGAGCAGTGGGATAGTAGAGCCATCAGATAAGGTTTCTTCTTCAATCGAAAAGTCTTTGGCAATTTCATAGCAGAAAAACTCATAGTAAGTGCTTAAAACCGACGTTGTCAGAAATTCACGAATACCTTCAAGTTTCATTTTGCTCTGCGCTGTTGCATAGAAAATAATGGACAAATGATGACCCTTAGGAATGCTCTTGTCCGGGTTGTAATAATACAGCAAATGAAAATACACACCCGCAGTATAACCAAGTCTATGTAATTGGCGAAGAAAAACGCCATGCTTATCCATGATATTCTCAACGCTTGAACCATCGAAAACACTGTATTTAGTAAGCGTTAAATCTGGTAACTTATTCACTGAAAAACAGAGATAATATAATTGATCCATTTAGAAGACTCCTTCCAATGAGGCTGCTAATTGGTCATATTCGGCCTGCAGCTCATCATTTACCTGATCGCTTTCCTCTGCAATGTCTTGAAATTCTTGTCCGCTTTCCTGAAGTTCGCTGGATAGTTCACCTCCAACTTCAGAATAGTCTCCGACCATTTCAGAAGCCTTTTCAGCATCAGCCATTTCGGTTTCGCTATATTCGGTAGACTGTTCAGAAGTTTCCTTTAAAGACTCGCCGATTTCACGACCAGGTTCCTTAATTTCACTTTCTGCAATTGCTTTAGCTATCCCGTCAGATTCGCTTCTGGCAGCATCAAGTGCAGCTTTATCATCATCGTCAATGGCTTCGATTTGTTCCATTGCCCCCTGAGAGGCTTCTGCCTCTTCTAATTTCTGTTCGCCACTTTCTTGTACTTCACGACCACGTTCCTGATCGCTTTCAACTTTCTGCCTTTGTTCCAATTTCAAAGAACCCATGTTAATCCTCCTAAAGAAAATAATTTGTTGTTTTAAAATAAGTTTTCTAGTTCTTTTATCATTCGATCAATCTCTGCTTGTAGTTCTGGAGCAACTGGTTCACATTCCTCCGCAATTTCTTGAAACAGCGACTCCTCATCTCCTGGTGGTGCTAAAAATTCACCAATGGGCAATGAATCTGATATAAAATCATCCATCGTGTGTCCCAGAGGTGGATCTTCTTCAATAAATTGAGGCGGATTTTTGATAGCAGCAGCAATATCTTCAGATTCTCTGCGGGCGGCTTCTATTGCAGCTTTATCATCATCGTCAATAGCTTCAAGTGTATCTATTAGTGATATACCATCATATCCCAATGGGAGCGAATTGAGCCGAGCTTCCTCCAGCCTTTGCTCACCCATTTCTGTTATTTCATCGAGATGTTTTGAGCTAAGAGCAGGCTCCAGTTTTAGATTCAGTTTCCCCATGATGCACCTCCGATTTATAAACGTAATGCGCAGAGTCAGATTATATAACCTGACCCTGCGCATTTTAATTAGTGCAGCTTAGCACTAATATCTTTCAGCCATTCCTCGTCAGGCGCTTGGTACGGACGGAACTTCTGATTATCTCTTGCTTTGTTGTAGTAGATGGCATTATTTTCACTCATCAAGCTAACATCATTTGCACCAACAGAACGAGAGAATTCTTCAGGAGACATATCAAAAGCTACCTTTAGGTTAAAGTAGGACATGATGTTGTTATCGTCTTGTTCGAGAGCACTGAAGCTATCCTGCCAGAGTATTACATGGATTCCATGCTTTGCTCCATCTTTCACGATTGTATGGAATATTTCCTTAGGTGAAAGCTGCGGCCTGTTGGAATTGCTGGACATAATGTTAAACAAGCTATCAATATCATCGCTCTGAGAGAGCTTTATTTCGGATTTAAGTTCCTCTGCACGCTGATAACCAAAGACAAAGAAGAACTTATCTGTGGCACCGATAGGCTTGCTACTATCCTTGATATTGTCATGAAGCTCAGACAGCACTTCCTGTGTAGCACTTTCGTCCCCGCAATGGACATAGCGGACATATTCTGGGAGCAGTTCGCTTGCAATGATCTGAGGAGTATCCTTGAAATAACTATCATCAAGCGGTTTGCAGTTAAGCAGATAGATAAAAGGCTTCTCAGGAGCTTTTCTGTTTTTAACCCAATAGTTAATGCAAAGGCTCAAAATAGCAAAGGCAAACATACTTCTTGCTTTCTCAGTATCGTTACCAAGCATAAGCAAGTTGGAGTTGTCACTACGAACAAGATCCATGTTCATGTTATTCGTCACACTAAGCGGCTCACCAATGTAAAGACGTCCAGGAACAGGGCAGCGGTTTGGCTCATAGGTAGCAAACTGATTGAAGATACTGTACTTATTATCTTCGATATTAGACAGAAGAATGCGAGTAGGCTTATCTGCATAAGAAATAGTTCTGTCGCTGATTTCCTGCAGCATGTCTCTGTGCTTTTCAGGTGCAATATATGCAACTCTGAAATGGCTGTTATACTCCTTGTTTCCGGCTTCGGAGTTGTAAACGGCACGACCCGGATCATCAATGGAAATCTGATCAATTTCAGTGCTACCATTATCCAACAGCAGGTTCGCATCTGCTTTTGAGCATTTAAGTACAATTCTCACTGCCATCTGGTCGAATACAGCTCTGTCAATACCTGTGATATTGGAATAGCTTTGAGAAGCTAAAATCAGATGAACACCAAACGCACGGCCTTGGCGAACAATTCGCTCCATAATTGTTGCGGATTTCTTCGCAAATTCATCATTGGCATTGGAGAAAAGTTCATGGAACTCGTCCATAATGACCAATATACGCGGCATTTTTTTGCCTAACTCACGATACTCTTCAATCTTATCAACGTGACTCTTCTTGAACAGATCCGCACGAATCTTTTGTTCACGTTCCAGAGCGAGCAAGATGTTATATCCAAATTCACGTTCACTTTCAATAGCAATGACTTTAAAAGCCGGAAGCTCAAAATCAGCGTAAATCTTGAATTCGACGCCTCGTTTGAAGTCTACAAGATAAATTGAGAGTTCATCAGGTGAATACTGAGTCAACGTTCTGAGGATAATTGTGTGCAGCAAGCTAGATTTACCGGAGCCAGCAACACCAGCAATCAAAGCGTGGTGGCTTCCGCCTACTCCCAAGGTCAAGTACTGTACTTCGTTGGCACCATGGATACCAATCGGAATTCTGATACCGTCCTTGGTTGTATTTGTGCTCTCAGCATCGCTAACTTTATCAATGCCAATAACAACTTTGTCTGCGTTTTTGATACCCTTTTTAAGTGTAGCAATAATTTGATCCATCTGAGTTGCGCTAGGCAGTTGGAGATTATCCCACAAAAAGGACTTATCCTTTATTTTCTCTCCGGAACACGAAATCTGAGTGCAGTTTTCATTAAAGTTGAACACTTGGAAACTGGTCTCAATGTTCGTAATTAAAGGATATGAACGCTCAGAAATTTTTTTGTACTGGCTCTCGTTTCGATAAATAATCGTAAATACACCACACTTCGGTCCAGAAGTAACAATTTGCTCAAGCAATTTCAGAGACTGGTCAGTAAGACCAGCAGGAAAATCCATAAGCATCAAAACCTGATACGCTTCTGCGTTTTGCTCTGCAACACGATTATACTCATAGATATTGTCATACTTACCCTGTAAACAACGCTGAGTAACATTGGAGATATGGTCGGTCATAATTTTCAGTTTCTGCTCAATATCAGCAGGAGAGGACCAGATCTTTCCGTTAATTACCTCGCTCGTGCGGTCGTCAACGTCAACCAGACGAGTGAACATTGCAAAACTTTCACCCAGAGTAACCGGATCGATAAAGGTGAAGTTGAGTTTGCCGGGAGGAAGCATCATAAACAAACGCATCCCAAGAGCACATGCGTTCTTAACAACATTAGAGCGGCCTTCTCCATTAAACTTGAACAGGTAATTGAATTCTGGACCAAAGGAAGCACAGTAAGGAATACACAGCTTGTTGTCTCTATATAGGAAGAAGTAGTATCTATCCAAGAAAGCTTTGGTATAGTCACTCAATCCCAGAGTCGAAATATCATACTCTAATGTACTGATATGTACATTTCGGGGCATTTCTTTATAGCAATTATAATTCTCAAAGGAAGGCTCCAGCGAATATAAGCGGGAGTATTCCTCTGCAAATTCCTGTGGCGGAAATTGCTGACAAAATGTATCGACAAGCTTACTGAGACGCTGTTTCAGCACATCAGCACTAGAAGAGTTCACTTTTTCAGTTTCTGCAAAGCTTGCTTGTCTTTGCTTTGCATATTTATCTGCAGTAGCAATCAGGGATTTAAGTGCAGATGTCCATTCGGAAGAAGCAACCTGATGAGAATTATTAGCAATTTCCGAATATCTTGTATGCAATGCTTCTCTGTTATGAATAATAGAGCTGCGGAGTGTAATGATTTCCTGATTTATTAAAGCTTCTGCAGTACGACAGGTATTGTAGAAAGATGCACATGCACTCACTGTTTCTCTTTTTTTAGAGCCTTTTAATACCTCATTCAAGTCATAGGCCATAGCAATAAAGTCAATCTTGCCTTGGATAATATCATCAATAGACATCGACATTTGCTGAGAGGAATTACCTTTATTGGCTTCGTAAAGATCTTTATGAGTGATACTTTTTTCGGCACTGGAAACCAATGCAAGAGCTTCTTTACATTTCTGCAGTCTGGTAAAGGTATTGCTTTTATCTCTAATATCATAAGAAAGTACATTATCCATCTGTCTTTGGAAGTCAGTTACAATAGACTGTATCTTTGATGAATAATTCTTTGCCTGTTGCTCTGCGGAAGAACGAACTTTTTCCCATTCATTTTTCTCGCCTGCATCACGATCTCTGACAACACGGGATGCGATTTCAATCACGGAACGGCTATCCTTATCAAAGACAATCAATTTCTTTAAGAAATCAACAAGTAATTTTGAAGTATATTCCATTTTTCACACCTCCCACTAATAGTTGTCATTAGGTAGACCCCAAGCACTGTAATAATCATCTGTATCCTCCTCCTCATCATCGTCATCATCAATAGGAGAGGCGGAGATAATGCTGGGCTGCCAGTCTTGAGAGGAAATCGAAGTTTGAACATCTATTCCAAGACCAATATTGTGAAGAATTTTGTTATAACAATCTTTTCCTAAAAGATTAGCTGCATCTAAGAAGTCATAAGCTTCAACTGCACGATTTGCTTTTCTATGCCGCTCTTCAATTCTGTCAATTTCATCAAGTGTCTGCTGGATTATTGCTTCATAAGATCTTAAGGAGGAAATTTCAGCGCCGATCAAGCGAACCTGCTCATCACGTTTCTTCACAAGATCATTAAAATCGTGAATCCATGGATGCTTTTTTTTCATACTTTCCAAGGCAGCTTTAGCCTGTTCGGATAGTTGAAGAATATTTCCTATTTTAACTTGATATTTATGAAGGTCTTCTGCGGTGCACTCTTCAAGTCTATAAACTTCTACTTTTATTGATGATGCAGAGAATACTGCTTTATCAAGTGCTTCACTATGTTCTTTAGAAAGCAGGCGACAATCCATTTCTAAGGAATACAGAGCTTGTTCTGTTCTTTCAAGATCTGACCATAAAGAAAATAATCTCTGCTTTCTTGAATCAGTTTCGTTTTTCATGTTCTTTTTAATCTGCAAAACATCTGTTTTCATTTTGCAATTATATTCGTGAATTGCGATTTCCTCTTTTAGAGCTTTTTTTGCAGCATTTACCATGTCCTGAATATCGACATATACGCTATGTTCAACCCCGGTAGAGAAGGTTAAAGCATTATTTAAATCTGAATCATCTTCACAATTAAATCCCTTTTCTATTAACTCAGACGTAGATGTGCATTTGTTTTTTGCAAGAAGGCGCAACCAAAAAATACCGGAAAAATTAGGCATCCATTCAATTACTTTGTGTGAGAGAGAATATGCTTCATCAAACCGTTTGCTTTCAATTAAAGATTCAATTTTAGAAAATTCAGCTAAAACATTCTCGTGAATTTGAGGTATATCAATGTCATCAAAATTCATCGAATTACCACAATGAAAACAGCTATCTGCTTTATGAATGTATTTTCCGCATTTAGGGCATCTAACGATTTTCAAAATGAAGCACCACCTTTCTTAGATAATTCCTCAGCTAAAGAATCAACTTTTCCTAGTTTTTCAGTGACTCTGGTCAATTCGTTTATGATTTCTGTCATTTGGGAAGTCGATTTATATGTAGTAGATACTAATGGCTTATCTCCTGTTTTATTTCCGGAGCAAATATTATTTACATTCAGAGCTTTCTGCTTTATTTCTCCAGCCCATTTTACTCTTTGTTTACGAGCTTCTTCAGAACTCTCTGCTTTGCGCCTGGCTGCTTCAGCATCACTGTCCTGCTTTGCCTTATAGATGCCATAAACGCATCCAATAACTGCACCAGCAATAGTACAAATAGCCAATAAGCTCCACATACCGGACCAATCGAACACGGTCGGTTTATCACAATCGCAAGTTAGAATAGCGCATCCGAGGTTTAATACCTCTATGCAAAATCCTACGATGAAAAGACAAATTGCGCTACCGATTCCGATTGCGGCGCCTTTGAATGCATTAATTATCGCTTTACTCATTACGCTCCTCCTTTGGAATATTTGTTAAAAATTTGTGTTGACGCAAATTATATTTTAATAGTACTATCCATATTATTATTGATACTGCCTGACTAAATGATATTCCTCCAATAATTCCTCGTCTAAAATCACCTCTGATATATTCAAGAAAAAATCGACCAATACTGTATATAGCTAGATACCTAATCAAAAGATTTTTAGTGCGCCATTCTTGACTCTTTTGCAAAAATAGAAGATAAAGGAATAGACCCAAATTAAATAATGATTCCAATAACTGAACAGGTAGTCTCATGTTGATATCAATGCTGTTTTCTACATATGTTGTATACTTAACAGAGAATATTCCATTATAAAGTATTCCATAACAGCAACCGGAGGTAAAACAACCTATTCTTGCAAATGTATGAAAGAGTGGAATACAAACCGTTACAATATCAATTGCGTGATGATCCAAATAACAGTTTCGTGACCGCAAACATAAGAAATATGTGCCGAGGAATCCAAGTAAACCACCATAAAAAACTATTCCAGTATCATAAATTGAATGCAGTGTAATTGGAGAATTTGTTCCTATACTCCTATAAATCCCTGTTAATATTCCAAATAGCTTCGCACCGATAGCCATTCCCACAAAGGAGGGAAATAAAAGTTTGATACTTTGTGTGACATCATAATCTTTGGATGCCATGAAAATAATATAAGCACATGTTGCAATAACAAAACCACAAAGTGCGAAAAAAAAGTATGAAGGAACTCCAAATACTTGAAAATCTATGGTATTAAACTCAAGCAGGTTGCTCACCGCCTTTTAGAACGCCAAAATATTTTATTCTATATTGCCTTTCAGGTACTTATTTGGATAAAGGCCAAGTGCTTCTAATAACTTAGCCGTACTTTCTTTTGTGCTATAGAAGAAAAGTATTGCCAAATATGTGCTCCATGACATTTTTATTTTGCCACACTCGATTTGGCTATATGTTTGCCGAGATATACCAATAGCATTGGCTAACTCTTCTTGCGTTAACTTTTCTTTTGCCCGTAAAGTAGCTAACTCTGCTGTCAGGTCAGAGGTCAAGGTTGCTCTGGCGTCATCGGGTATATAATTCCATTTGCGTTTTACTTCGTCCATTGAATCACTCCTATTTGATTCGTAGAGTATCTTACTCCACGAAAAGCACCGCCAGTGGCTGAGCTTACAGCTATTTAGGCGGTGCTTGACGGATTATTTGACGGCTAATAAGGAAGAAAGCTTCTGCATATTTTTCTTTTTGAGTTCCATTGAGGGATGAACATATCGGTTCATGGTGATATTGACACTAGCATGACCCAATATTTCACTGAGACTTTTTATATCAAATCCCAGCTCTATACATCGTGTGGCAAATGTATGACGAAGTGTGTGATAGTTGGCTGGCGCAATAGCGTTTTCTTTTAGCACCTTCTTAAAGTGGTTCTGCATGATACGAGGTTCTACATATTTATGTATGCTGTTTGTTAAAAGGTAACCCGAAGATGATTCTTGATAGAGAACGAGCAACTTTATCAGTTCATCAGGTATAGGGATAAGTCGAATGGAACAGTTGCTTTTTGGAGTTGTGATCACGATTCGGGTTTTAGCTCCTTCACCACTGTGATTTTGAATCCGTTGCAATGTATGATGCACATGAATTGTTTTGTCAGGGATTGAAATATCTTCCCATTGTAGCGCACAGATTTCCCCCACACGTAATCCAGTAAATAGGCATACCAGGATGCCGATGTTATAGGAACAAAGATTAGCATATAGATAATCACATAGTTTTTTCTGTTCATTTATGCTAAGTATACGCAATTCCTTCATATGACTCTTTACATGAATGGAATGCGCATCACAAGGGATTTCTTTTCCATGCTGGGAAGCATATTGTAGAATATTTCGGATTAGAGACAAGACATCCGACACTGTTTTGGGAGACAAGCCTTGCCCTTTTTTTCCGCCTTTTGTGAGAAGATGGGTGCATCTCTCATTGATAAAGTCGTATGTTATGTCTTGCAACTCTTTCTCTCCGAATTCTGGAAGCACATAAGATTTCAAAGAATTTTCATATTTATTACTGGTGGATTCTTTGACTTGCCCTTTAACCGATTCAAACCATTCCATTGCTATGTCTTGAAAGCATTCACCAGTATCGGTAGGAATTCTTGCTATCGAGCTATCTTGAATTAAAAGTTTAGTTGCCAGTTTTTCTTTCACTTCCATATAAGTTCGTGCATAGACGTACCCGTAAACAGCTTTCCCTATCGTAGAACGAGACTTGATATATCTCCCTTCCCACCTGCCATCTTTTCGTTTATAAATATTTTCACCTCTTCTTGGCATGATTGACACCTCCTCCATATGACTATAATCCTGACGGCAAATAGATAAAGAAGGACGAAACAAATAGCTAAAAACGGCAAAAAATAAGCCAAAACATATTCGGACACATTGACAAGTTAATTTACAGAATGTAAAATTAGATTGCATCAGGTAGAGAAGCAACAAAAAATGATTCGTGGAGTAAGATACTCTACGAATTTTTTTATTGAAATTCATTGTCTGGAAGAAGTAGGCGACTGCTTCCAGTTCCATTTTATCATAGTAAATCTGTATATAAATTAATTATATCAGAAATAATATGATATTCAAGAAGAAACAGCAGAAATACTAAGACGAAAGAGCCAATACCGTCAGATATGATATGATAGAAAGGACGGTATTGCTTATGTATGAAAAAGAGTTTGCACAACGCCTCGCTCAATTACGCACTCAAAAGGGCATATCTGCAAGAGATATGAGTCTTTCTATTGGTCAAAATCCTGGGTATATTAACACTATAGAAAACGGGAAAGCATTTCCTACAATGGCGAATTTCTTTTATATATGCGAATTTTTGAACATAACTCCACAAGAATTCTTTGATACATCATCAAATAGTCCCGTGAAACTGAGAGAACTAATGGAAAATATTAAAAAGCTAAGTGTCCAACAGATTGAATCTCTTGCAATCATTGTGGATGGAATGCTTAATAAGTGAATTTAATATGAGGATTTACATATGGAAACTGATCACCAGCTGAGAATCTTATACCTATACCAAATATTGCTCCGCCACTCCGACGTAGATCATCCGGTCTCCACCAAAGAACTGATTGACATGATGGAAGCCTATCACCAGATCAAGCTGCATCGGACAACCATCCCTAAATACATAGAGCTGCTGAACGCCGGTGGCCTTGAGGTAATGGAGATACGCTCCCGCGAAAAGAAATATTATCTCAACGACCGGCTGTTTGAACTGCCGGAAGTTAAGCTGCTGATTGACGCGGTGCAATCTTCAAAGTTCATCTCGGTTGGCAAGAGCCGTGAGCTGATCTCTAAATTGATGATGCTTACCAGTGAATCCAATGCAGCGAAACTCAAACGGAACCTATATGTGACTGAACGAGTTAAATCTGACAACGAAAAGGGTTACTATATTGTCGAAGCAATCAATGACGCAATCAACGAGGGAAAAAGAATTTCATTCTACTACACTGATTATAATGCGCAAAAAGAGCGGGTGCTGAAAAATGACGGACAGCCATACATTTTAAGCCCCTATGCCCTGATCTGGGACGGAGACTTCTATTATGTTCTTGGTCTGAATCACGCACGCAATCAGGTTAATACGTTCCGGGTAGACCGAATCAGCAGGCAGCCGGATATTTTAGATGAAGCAGCAACGCCAGCACCAGAAAGCCTGAATCTGGCGGACTACTCGCGTGAGGTTTTTCGGATGTACGATACCGAGAAGCCGATAGAGGTATCTCTGCTCTGTGAAAACGGCTTGATGAAACATCTGGTTGATCACTTTGGCCTGGACGTAAACACAGAAATTGTAGATGATGAGCATATCAGGGCAAAAGTATTGGTTTGCACAAGTCCTACTTTTTATCGCTGGGTATTTGGCTGGTGCGGTAGAATGAAGATTGAAGGGCCTGATTCTGTACGGGAGGAATATCGCCGGATGGCCCAAATTGCATTGGAGTAATATGCAATTCACTGGAGGTGGCAGCATTATGAATCGAGAACGGGTTAGAAATCCGAACAAAAAGTATAAAGAATTAAAGCAAAAACAGAAGGCTCGTATCTCGGATATTATGTATCAGGAAACTGATCGTTTTCTCCAGGAAAAGAAGCAGATGCCGAGCGACAAAGAAATCATTCAGATTGCCGAGATGGTATATCGCCGTGTGCAGGGTCTGGGATTTTGGATTCCTTATGAGGAAGTTCTAAATGAGTACCAGAAAAAAAGTTCACATATGCTTCAACGTCTGAAAGAATCCGGTCTGCCGCAGCACCTGCTTCCTAAAGCCATACCATCCACTGAAAAAAGAAATACATCAAAATTTAAAAGGCATAAAAGTGTCCGCAGAAAGAAAAAGCCAAAAGAGCATCCTCTTCCGGAACAGGACGATACCTTTTTCTTCATTGCAGGTTATACTTCCGGCGGCGCTCCTTATGGTGTGACCTGGGAGGAAATGGGGTTAGATCCATGGGAGAAAATTGAATAGCTGTTATGTTTTTTTGCCTGAGATGTCGTCAACCGGCGACATCTCATTTTTCTTGGCAAAATATCCCTTGTCAAAAGAACGGATGTTCGCTATAATATAAACATCTGAAACGAGCCGTTTCATTTAGAATGTGAGGAATGACCATGAGAAGCAAGAACCCGGAAGTGATGAATGCAATTTGTACCTTTGTTGACCAGTATTACCGTGAAAACCACGTCTCTCCGTCTGTAAATGAGATTGCACAAGGCGTAGGCGTGTCAAAGGCGACTTCCTATCGCTACCTTGTCGCCATGAATGAGCGCGGTATGCTTTCTTATGATGGTAAGACCATTGTGACAAAGCAGGTTGGCAAATGTACCTCCGGGTACTTCTCTGCGCCGGTAGTTGGCAGTATTCGCTGCGGCGATCCGGAGCGCGAGGAAGAAAGCGTGGAGGAATATGTGAGTCTTCCTAAATCCATTTTTGGTGACGGAAAATTCTATATCCTTCGTGCAAAAGGGGATTCCATGGTAGATGCGGGCATCGAGGATGAAGATCTGATCGTTATCAGAATACAAGATACAGCGGCGGTCGGCGATATTGTCGTCGCACTGGATGAAGACAATGAGAATACCCTGAAAATCTTCGGTGGAATCGATGAGGAAAATGGCGATGTAGTTCTTCGTTATGCAAATCAAAAGAAATACCCGGACAGAGAAATACGGGTGAAACAGCTCATTGTACAGGGCGTGGCCAAACACGTCATCAAGGCCCTGTAACACCGGCCTTTTACGATAAATCAGGAAAGGATGTGTTCTGACAATGGAAACCTACGATGTACGCTGCCCGATTTGCGGTGCATTGAATCACGACCTCTATCTGGAGGAAACGGACGGCTGGATGGAATGTGAGCATTGTCACCAGGCGGTACAGATACTGGCGTATGCTAAGACAAAGCTGATCCCTGTTTATACCGGCAGGGAACTGGCAGAGAAATTTGTAACAGCAACGAAGTGACAAAGCCATGGAGGGAGGATGGATTTATGCAGGAAAATGAACTTTGGCGACCATTCTCATGGCATTGTCCAAATTGCGGGGAAATCTCCGTTGGATATAAAAATTCCAGCGGTACGATCAAGGTGGAATGCACGAAATGCCATGCAGTGATGGTCAGAAAAGTAATGGGGCGTCGGCACGACCGAATTGACATCTACGCCCCCAAAGGCGAAGTCAATGAGACTGGCAGATGCGCCGGTCTTTGACAAAAATGAATACACAGGTATAACGACGGACAGGTTGAGATGAAACAGGCTGCGTAAATCCTTCTCCAGGTCATATACCGCAACAATTCCAGAGGTTTAACCAGACATTACATGAGAGGCCGCTGGCAGAATTGGATTTCAAATTTGGAGTCCGGCTCTGTCGGCGGCCTTCTTTTGCTTTCCGGCAGGGCTTTCAAAAAATATCGAAAGCCTGATATGCATTAAGGGCTGAGGATACAAATATTGCGTATTTTTCAAAAACGCAGTATCAGTACCCTTCTCTTTTTGCGCTCATTTTCAGGCTGTGAGATTGGGAACCGCTGCGGAGTTTGTATCCTTTGCCGCTTTTCGCACAGGCGGAAAGGAAAAATTATGTATTACGATCCCGTGGAATGTGGAATGAGAATCTCGAAACTGCGTATGGAATGCGGAAAGACCCAACAACAGATGGCAAACAAACTGAACATTAGCCTTGATCACTACAGAGCATTGGAAAATGGAAGACGCGGCGGTTCACTTGACTTGTTAATTGAGCTTGCCATCACGTTTGACATATCACTGGACTATCTGATTCTGGGGCGAGTGAAATATTCAGACAGTGAGCGTATCCGGAGAGAATTAGAAAAAATAATGGGTCAGATCGGGCAGCTGAAAGCTTCTCTCTAATCTACCGTGACAAACTCGACCAGTACCGTGACACCGAGTCACTCTGGAAATGATTTGGATTCGGCTACAATTTAATCACAGCCAGGGAACACCAGCTGGGAACCTTG
>ENA-UOJM01000439-UOJM01000439.1-human-gut-metagenome-genome-assembly--contig:-P116-NODE-439-length-59031-cov-42.893329_pt1 | contig 59031 bp, 62 predicted proteins | sample MGYA00242349_ERZ723896 | MGnify/ENA metagenome assembly ERZ723896 | reverse complement strand
TACTGTTTTTTCACTAAACTTGCAAGTTTTTAGTAATATATTTTATTAATTTAGAATGATTCTAAATTAACTTTGGAATCTAGCAAATCTGTTTTGGTCTAACTTAGGTTTTCCACCATTAAGAGAATTAGACATTTGTTCAACAAGCATTCTACTTAATTCTCTCATAAAGCTAGGATTATTTTTTAATTCTTTCATAATATCTATTTGACCAGAAGTTCCCATATCTAATTTTAATGTACCATTAATATTAATATCAATGGGCTTGATATTAATATCAGGTATTTTAACATCTTTTGGTCTTACACTATCTTTGATATTGACTTCTTTTATTTTAGAAACATCTTCTCCAATTGGTTTAGGTTCAATGATTTCATTTTTAACATCACCAACTTTAGGAATATTAACATTTTCATTATTGAACTTTTTATTATAATAAACTTCATTGGAAACTTTCATATTGTTATCAATCTTAGGAATGATATTGCCAAACAACTTATCAAATGGTCCATTATCTTTCGCAAACAAAGCTGTATCATCCTTATAATTTGCGTTATTTCTTATTTTAGAGACGCTGGTAGGATTATTTATCATCTTATGATAAGTTCCATTGTTATTTTGATATGTTTCTTTAGAAGTCTTTATTTCATCATCTATGTTATCAATCTTAGGAATGATATTGCCAAACAACTTATCAAATGGTCCATTATCTTTCGCAAACAAAGCTGTATCATCCTTGTTTGCTTTTACAACAGTTTTTTTATTAGCTATACCATCATCAACAGAAACAGTATCTCCAGCAAATGTGCCTACTTTATCCCCAAGTTCTCCACCAGCCCAAGCACCTAAACCGCCCATTATTAGCCCAATTAAAGCTCCTGGTATTGCTCCAACTCCACCAAAAGCTGACCCAATAGCTGCTCCTGCTGCCATACCACCCCATGCTCCTAATCCAGTTCCAACTCCTTTTCCTATTGCACCACCATATCCAGTGTTTTTAGCTTTTTTAATATCTTTTAATATTTTTTTGTCTTGTGCACTTCCTTCTAATAATTCACCATTTTTAATTGCAAGTAATCTATCATTTTCCATAGCTTCAACACTTTTATATGTGTCATATGCTTTCATACCACCTGAAATTCCACCTGCTAAAAGTCCACCGCCTACTCCACCAACTCTAGCAATTTTTCCTGCTTTTGATAAGTTTGACCATTTTCCAATCATATTATTAGTCATATTACCACCAAAAGTATTAGGGAAACGCCCATTTCTAACCATTTTTCCCATATTAAATAGTCCTTTTCCAGTTTTCCATGCTCCACCAAGTCCTTTTGCTCCATAATATATTAAAGCTGCTTGATAAAAAGAGTCTAATGTTTCTCCAAGATGCTCCATTTGAGATAACATATCATTACCATTTTTTAACTGATTTCTTAATGTATCTCCATATTTATCTTCTTGTGTTGCAGCTAATGCCATCTTAGCACCATTAACCAATTTATCAATGTTGGCATTAATAGAAAAAGTATTTTCAACTAATTTTCTTATATCATCATCAGGTTCTTGTCTTAATTTTTCAATTTCTTCATTTGATAATTCATTAATATTACGATTTATATATTGTCTATTCTTTTCATCATAAGTTCTAACTTCAAATTGTTTTTTGTCATTATTCCATTGAGCTAAAGTTGCTAAAAAGTCTCGATTATCTTTTGTTATTTCAGGATTAAATTTAACATCTTGTTCAACTGCGCCACGTTTCGCTTTATTATTAACAATGTTCATAGCTTCTTCATAAGACATTCCCATTGCTTCAGCAGCAGCTTTGACACGTAAACGGTCAGGTCCAGCTATTCTCACTTCACCTAAATCTCTATCAAAACGTCCAATACCATCAAACATTTTTTCAACTCTTTGAGCTAAACCACCAACATCATCTAAAGATTCATATAACATTTGTAATGGATTAGCCATTGTTGCAAATGCACCACCCAATACTTGTAATTTTGCAGCAGTTTCAATAGCACCTTCAGGATTAGATATTTTATCAGCAATGCTACCAATAGTTTGCATGTTGATTTTCATCTTGTTAGCCCATACAGTCATTTTCATCATATTATCTAAACCACCTTTAAAATTATATTTTTGAGCTAATTTTAAATTATTGTTTAAATCTTTAGATGTTTTAGACCATGAAACACCTGTTGTTTTATTTAATTTGTATATTTCATACAATCTATCTCTCGCATCATTAATACCAACACCAAATTGTTCAATTCCACTTGTAAACGCTAATGCATTTTCATCTCCCATTAATTGTTGTAACTGAAATTGAGCTTCATAATTATCTTTTGTCAACACAATATTTTTTCCAGTAGCTTCAGCATAACCTTGTTGAAGTTTTACCATATCTTCTTGTGTTTTACCATATTGAAAAGCTAATTCAACACCTGCTTTATAAGAAGCATCACGATATTTTTTAAGTTCATCATTAGTTAAACCAAAAGTAGCAACCATTTTGGTTATTTGTTCATCTTGTTTACGCCAAAATTCAGTAGAATCCTTAATTACATTAAAAGATTTTTTAAGAGCACTTGTAAATTGTTGATAACCTTTTTTAATACCATCAACATTTTTTTTCCATTCTTTAGTTTGTTCTAATATCTTATTTTGTTCACGTTCAATTTTAATAAGTTCTCTACGTTGTAATTCCAGAATATCTTTTTGGTCTTTATATTTATCATATAAATCAGTGGCATTTTGAATAATATCAGAAGTAGAAGCTCCTTGCATCCCTAATTCATCTCCAATATCTCCTGTTAATTTTAGAAGTTCGGCATTTAGTTTTATTAATTCATTAGCTGCTAATTGATTATTACCATTACTGGCTTGTTGTAAAGCAGAAATTTGTTTAGATAAATCTTGTATTCTTTCATATTTTTCGACAACATTAGCATAACTATCTTCATCAAGACCACTTTGCAATCTTAATTTTTCTATTTCTTGATAAGCTGAATCGGCTGCTTGTTTGATATTTTCTAATTGTACTCTAAGATTATCAGGTAAAGCAACTTCTTGACTTTTACTTTCAATTGATTGTATTTTATTCTCAATTAATAATAGTAATTCATAATAACTTTTATCATATACCATATACGTGCTACTTTTGTTTAAAATAAATATTTAGTATTCTGTTTATTACAAATAATAAAAGCTGCCATTACGTAGCAGCTTTCATATTATTTGACATATTAGTGTTTTCTTCTTGTCTCATTCTAGCAACCTGATTCATAAGGGCTGTATTATTTGATGTTTTACTTCCTCTGTTTTTTAAATCAGTTTGTTTTTTCATTTGTTCTCCATTATGTTTTCTTATATATGTTTTTCTATCTCTGATTGTCATGTTTTTAAGTTCAGTGATTGAAAAACCCATATATTTGTGACATCCCCATAATTCTTCTTTTAAAATCGCTTCATAATTAGGCGATATTGATGAAAATAGAAGTGTCGATGTTAAGAAAGGTTTTGAAAGAACCACCTCCGAGATTCTCTGGTCTGTTAACAGTTATTTCAAAGTTCATACCAGGCTCGTTCTGTATAATATATTTTCTAAAATCAAACGCTTCACGAGCTGGCATAGTATTAACATATTTTTTAATATAATCTTTGTCACTGTTACCATTAACTGCTACAATACTTAATAACATTGTATTGGTAATTGCTCTTTCTTGTTCAACAATATTTTTAGTCTTAATATTTTTAGACCAACTATCAATTGTTCCAATACTAGCTGATAGTTTATTTCGGTCATTTAGACTTAGAACTTTATCATTTTTCAATTCAGTTTTAAGTTCTTCTACAATTCTGTTTAATCTGAAACGTTTAACATTTAAATTATCTTCACGTGACATTTCAATCAATCTAAGTTCATCATAATGATTCAAAAATTTAAATTTGATTAAATTACCTGATTTTGTTTGATAATCAAAGTTACCATTAGCATCCCCTTTCAATGTAAAAGGTTTTGTCTCAATTTTTGTTAAATCAATTACTGTTTCATATTCTGTATCAAGTTCAGGGTCATGTACAGTAATTGGAAATTCTGGTCCATAACCTGTTGCTCTTAACCATAATATAATAGCATCTCTATCACCTTTACATAAGCTGTTAGGGTCAATAGTTTTATCCATTATTTTACGTTTCAACAATACATCAATTATTTTTCCATCTCTATATAAATTAGGTGATGTGATAAAATCTTCATCGGATGCTGTTAGAAATGAAACAGGTAATCTGTTTTTTTTATGTGAATAAGTTTCACCATTTGAAGGTAATGGTAAAACATCATATTGAACATCAGATGAATATTCATCTGATACCTCTAAATTATATTCAGTTTCTTCAGGAGTAATAATTGATTCAACCAAATCAGATTGTTCAATAGTTGATATTGAAGAAGCAGAACTTTCAACTGTATTTATTAACGACTTATTATAAACACTATTAGGGTCAATTCCTCTATTTTTGCAATATCTTTCAAATTTAGACACCTCTTCTGAAGATGGTTCTTTATATTGAATATTTTCTAAATCTTTTTCATCAGCACCCAAAAGTTTTAACTTACTTTTATTTTCTAATGAAGCTTTTTCAATTAATTCAGCTTCATCTTTATGTCCTCTTAAAAGAGTTTCCTCTTTACTTTCTGCCAACAATTCATTAGTGGCTTTTAATATTGCCAACTCTTTTTTTCTTTGTTCTTCTGTTTTAGCCATTTTTATCTTACAAATATAATTTTATTAACTGATACTGCATAAGTATTCACTGAATATACTTCAAGCAATTTACATTTTTCTAACACTGCATTTGAATTTGGTCCAAAAGATACTTTCAAATCCTTTACAGGAAGATATTTAAGTCTTTCTACATCTGTTAACCCTCTTGCTGTGTTTATTTTATTAGTTTCTCTCACCCACATTTTGAAATCACTTTCTAATTCAGGAACTTTTTGAATATCAAAAAATTCAATAATCAATGGAAACATTTCTCCTGATTTGAAATAGTATAATAATTTATCAAAACTTTCTGAATCACTATAAATGTCTAACAATTCTACAGGGGCTTGATAATAACTATAATGTATTTTATTATTTGGATTAACATTTTCTTTACGATTATTTGCTAATGAATTTATCATTGAAACCCTATCATCAACTAAACTAGCTTTTGTAACCGTATCAATTGTAAATTTATATTTTACATATTCTTTTCGTAAATAATCCATATAATTTTCATCATATGCCTGATTCTTATAATCAAAAGAATCAGTACTATTATAATCAACATATGGTGCATACAAAATACCTTCCATGTTATATATTTTTACTTAAAAAGTAATTTATAATATATTAAAAATCAATATTTAATGTGGTTTTTTCTTTTTCTCCATCATTATTTTATTTTTTGATTGTATTTGTATCATTTCTTTTAATTTTTTAAATACAAACTCTGGATTATCATTTATATCATGTTCCCAGAAACGTAAAATTGGAATACTATGCATTAATGCCCATTTATCTTTTAGTTCATCAACTCGTTTATTTCGTTTCTGCATAGGGCACATTTGTTCATATGTTAAACCATATGAATGATAATAATCTCCATCAACTTCAATTATTAAATTATCATTAGGTAAATAAAAATCATAAAATCGCCCAATATCTTTAGCTTCAAACTGATAAACATATTCCACTCCTAAAACATCTAAATAATCAGATGCAAATCTTCTTTCTAAGTTAGATGTTCCATATTGAGGGTGTGAACGTTTTTTACATCTTGGCTTATTTCTTTTTTTAGAAGGGTACTTTTGACTGATAATTTTATTTTTTACTTGCTTCATTGTCTATCTTATTATAATAATATATACTTCAAAATGAATTTTTTTATATTATTTAACTAATAATATTTGTAGATTAAAAAAATATCTTGTATATTTGCATATCAAAATTTTTAAAAACCATAGAATATGAAAAGAATTTTATTAATTGTAACAGTAATCTGTATTAGTTTTAGTCTATTCGCCCAAAAAACAAATAATAGAGGTGAATATTTGGTGAAAAGCATACATTGGGTTAATGCTTTTACTCAAAAAGAGGTTGGCAACAAAGGGGATAAGTGGTATCATTTCAAGTATGATGATGATGGAAACCTGATTGAAGTACGGAAAGAGTTTTATCAGAATTTCAAATATAAAGCTGTGGAAACATTTACCATCATCAATAATCGGTATCAATTCATTTCTTATGTGAATGGTAAGCAAGTTCTCAACTCTAAATGTGAATTTACTTTTAACAAACAAGGATATATGACAAGGTTGTATATCTATGGATTAAATGGGGAACGTGTTACAACTGTTGGTACACTTACATATTATGATAGTGGGGAGTTGAAGAGTATTGACCTTGTATCTGAGGAAAAAGGCGGTAATCGGTATAAAATCCATAACTATGAGGAATATACTTGGGAAAATGGCAATATGATTAAGTATCATTATACCAATGATGATGGTATTACACAAACTTTTGATATTCATTATGGTAATAAAGCCAATAATACCAACATTAATTTATCATCATTGATAAAGCATTATAATTCTCCCTATAATGAACATATACTGTTTGCAACTGAATGGTGTGGCAATAAACCGAATAATCTTATTTCATATCAGGATATGAAAGACGATACTTTCGATTACATTTATGAAGGTAATCTATTGAAAAAAATCAATAAAAAAAATAGTTCTTACTCAAAAGGATATTACTTGATTGAATATGTGTATTGACAAAATGTAATACAAGATGTGGTACAGAATGTACCCACAACAATAGATAATATAGACAGTATAAATAATATATAACTTTTAAATTAATATTATATGATTAAGAAACTGCTTTTTACATTGCTCTTTGGAATGCTTGTGCTTCCATTGGCAAATGCACAAACTTCGTCCATGAAGATTGAAACGTACAAGATTGATAATGTCAGCACAAGAGGGTTAAATCCGAATGTAACAGAAGGTGATGAAGCGGAAGATAGTGGGGATGGTCCTGTGTTTGGTTCAACAATGATTATGATGGGAGAAAATTATCCTCACCAATCTCTTCAATATAAGGTTCAAACATGGTATAATCCAAATGATGTTGAATGGAGTAAGTATGATGTTGAACCAAATTATGAAACTTGGAAAAAGAGTATTAGAGGTATTATTTATGGAGATTGGCAAAATCCCAAAGATGGCACATGGCATCACACATATCTGACAGCAGAGGATTTCAAATTTATGCGTGATAGTCTCCCAAACTTACGTGATGTAAGAATGCTTGGTGATATTGAAATTCGTGGTTATAAGGGCAGAAATGGTACAATAAACGGCTATTATGAATACGCTGATGGTGAGATACCACCTTATGCTTTTGATAAGAGTTATAATAAATCGTCCAAGAAAAGACCACAATATCAGGTTATGATACTACCAAAGAATATAATTTCAATTGGTGAGTATGCCTTTGCAAATATTGTTGACCTTTACTCAGATTCGGAAGAACAGTTTAATTACTCACAAACTCATGATAGTACTGACCCATCTAAGCCAAACTGCATACGTGGATGGAATGATTTATATGATGGATATATTTATCTTGCTCATATGAAGAACCTTAAAACGATTAAGGATAATGCATTTGTCAATACCATATCAACAAGAATTTATCTTCCTGAAAATCTTGAATCCATTGGTGAGAATGCTTTCAATTCTGACATCATCAAGGACAGAACAATAAATACCAATCTTGACAGCATCATTGTAACCTCTGCAACGCAACCAAAGATTTCGGAAAATTCATTTGGCATGAAGTTTAAGGATGCAAAGATTGTCGCACCAAGCAAGAAATATTATTTGAATTATAAGTATGACAAGCAGTGGGGGTTATCCAAGAACCTGACATACTTTGGTTATGTGTCACCCAATCCCATTGACATTAGTTTGGATAAAGGAAAGTTAATCATCAATATAAAGGATGATGCAACAGAAACGGGAGTTGTTTCATGCTTCCAAGACGGAAGAAAGGTCAGTGACATAGAACTGAATACGGGAAACAACATTGTGAACCTGAATCCCAAGATGGAATATAAGATTTCAGTGGAAGCGGAAGAGTTTAATTTGAAACCATATAAAGTAAAAATGAAATGAAAAAGTTATCAATAATGGCATTGTGCGTTCTATTGTTCGCAGCGTGCAGCAACGAAGATGAAGTACCTGAAACTCCTGAGTATGTAATACCTGAGAATGATATAAACTCCGTGAAGGAGCGTATTGAGTTGGAAGATAATCAGGAATTGGTTACTTACAGCGTAATAAGTAAGGATAGTGTGTGGGGATTATCAAAATAAAAAATAGAGAGCAGTTGCTCTCTATTTAAATAGAAATTCAAAATGGTTATAATGTATGATTAATCTAATTATTGAAACTTTATTATCTTCATAATCAAAATCACTCAATTCAATTTTTTTAATAATAATATCATTATATTTGATTGAATATATCACAATACCAGATGTGTCTAACATTTCAAGTATAATAGAATTATTTTTTATATTATCATTTTGATAATACATAAGTGGTATCATTTTTAACACACATTTCTTTTATATCAATCATTAGTGGTTCCATATTAATAGGTCTATTGAAATTTGAAACCATATATTCAGGTACCTTCATTTCTAATGGAAATCTAACAAGTCCTCGGTTATTTCTCATATAATCTATTTCAGTATTATTCATTTTACATTTTTTTATTATATATTAAAAAAAATAAGAGTAAAAAGTCAATTCTTACTCTTATTAATATTTTTTCTTAATATTAGAAACTTAAAATACAGTATTGAGGTCTGATTGTCATTGTAATATCTGCAATACCATCATCATCATAAGATAATTCACCAAAGTTAACATTAGTCAACATAGCATTTTTGATAATCCATTGAGAAACAACAACACCTGTTGGGTCTAACATTTCAAGAACAATATCTCTTTTATATGCAACCGCATAGCCTTGTCTACCTGTAACTGATTCAGAATGTAAACGAACCCATTCCATAATAGCTTGTGAAGCTGAAGGTCCTATTGGGTCTCTTAATGTAATTGTAATTGCTTCCCATATATATCTACCAATAACCCAGTTAGATGTATTTAAGAAAGGAATTTCTACTTCATTTTGAGAGATTGTTGGTCTTGAACCTGAAGCTACCCACCATTCTTGAATACCTAAATCAGATGGAAATCTGAATAAGAATCTATTCTTTTTTAATGGTTCATATTCAAGTGGCATTTTTATTAATAAATCGCTCATATTTGTCTTTAATTTAATTTTATTATTTATATATAATTATTCAAATTTTGATTTTTTGAATAACATATTATTGTTTTATTTTGTCTTTATTCACAAATAGTTTATCGCAATCCATAAATATTTTTTTAAAAAAGTCGTATTCAGGTGATAATGGTTTATCAGCTAATTTTGTCACTCCTTCTAAAGCCATACGTCTAATGGTATTTACTTTATTTTGGATGTCAGGCATCAATTCTCCAATTGATGACATGTCATTATTTCCATCATCCATTCCTTTATCAGTATGTGGTATTTGTGGCTCAGGTTGTCCCATATCAGTAGGTATTTCACCACCTAAAGATTGAGCATCCATTTCTTCATCATCTTCAGAAAAAATAACACTTTCTAATGTTTGTTTTTTTCCTATAATATTTTTGATTTCTTCAATAGTTTTCTTTGTTGAATTGTCCATATCTTTATGTAATTCTTTTTTGATTTTTGATATTATTTCTTCATTAAGAGATTCTTTATGAGACATAATCTAACTTATTTATAAATAAATATCTTTAAGATTATTTAAATATTTTTAAATAACAAAGGGTGAGTTGATTAAGCCCACCCTTATTGTTTATATTAATTTGTTTCTATTAATAATCATCAAAACTAGCACCTTCAGGAGTAATCATAAAGTTAATATCAATATACTCTAATGCACCAATTGGTTTAATCCAAATTTTTGCAGGTAATTCATGTCTATCACGAGCTTCTACTGAATCATCAACATCAATTCTAAAGTCTGATATACCTCTATTATTGAAAACATTCTCCAAAATTGGGTTAACCAATGATTTGAATGTTTCTTTAGTTGTATTATCATTAGGCTCAAATATCAATTTGATACAAGCAATAGAAATTAATTTTCTCAATTGTAATAACAAACGTCTTGTAGCAATTCTGTTCATTTGAGTATCTGCAATTTGGAAGTTCTTTTGACCCCAAAGTCTGAAACCTTCTTGTGCAAAACTTTGAACAAAATTCAACCCACCTGCATATAAAGTATCTTGTTCATCAAGTTTAAGTGTTTTCTTTGGTTTTACACCATCAATTGCACCTCTATCCCAACCAGCTGGGGCGAACCAAGGATATGCAGTATTGTCAGTCAATGCGAAGTTTCTTACAACATCTTTTGTGGGTGGTAAATAAACATATACATTGTTATCAGCATCAAAGTACTGAATATTTGGATAATAAGAACATGTGTAGTTACTATCAATACCTGTTTCTTCTAAATTGGAAACGGCTTCATCAGGAGTAAACATGTCACTAACACTATCAGATGCACCAAAAGGTTTATCAGGAGTTGTTACAACATATACTGAATCGGCTCTTTCATCTTCAATCATAGAAATAACTTCTTCAACTAACATTTGGTTGTTAACATAGTCAATACCAGGAGTTGCAAGAACGTTAATATCAATAGTTTTAGGATTAGCAAATGTTCTTATTGCTGATAAATAAGCGTACCAGTCAGAAGTAATTGCTTTTGTTCCACTATCAAAATTATAAGCAACTGGGTCATTTATAATAGAGAAGTTTGCACCTACACCACTCTTAGTATTAATACTTCCTTTATATTTGTTATATTTGAAATCATCAGTTATTGTTCTTGAAGTACGATAAACATCCCATCCATCAAAGCCACCATAAGGAAGAACAGTAAATTTACGATAATTAATATCTTCATATATTGTTCCTTGCATCAATGCATCAGTACCAATACGAGGTTCAATACCTTCAGAAGTCACATTATTTCTATTTACAGTTACCCAAGTATAACCTGTTTCCCCATCAACTGTAACAACTTGTGTAAAGCCTGTTGTTCCTGTTGATAAATCTTCTTTAGATATAAGACGTGAATCTAAATGGAAAGATGGTGTTAACCCTTGTGGTAAACCATTATATGCTTCAACACCTTTATATGATAAAATATCTTCATCAATACCCACTAAATTAGATAAACCAAAGTATTGTTTCTTAGCTCTTATATCTTCATCAATATTAACATTATATTGTAATAATGGTTGTTTAACCGTTCCAGTAACACCATTTCCAGGAACTAAACCTGAATAATCTCTAACAGGATAACCTAAGAAACCACATGGAATTGATGATTTTACTCTATCATTTTCATTAACTTCAACAGTCACATAGTTAGATTTTGTAACATAATTTCCATCAGAAGTACCTATTTTTAAACCTATATAATTTGCAGTTCCAGGAACTAAATTACATTTGCCATATCTTTCCAAAACAACAGGAGATGAATCAGTATCATAAAAACTTCTGATTACAACATCAAATAAACCATCATCAGGCTTAATGTTTTCGATAGACACTTTAATTTGTATGTTAGAAGCATTACCATCTGATATTGTATGGAATCTGAATAATTTAACTAATTCTACATTTTGGGCATCACCTTTCAATTCAGAAACAATCCAAGGAGTAGAAGCAAATCTATACTGTTCTTTGTAATTATTTAAATCACAAGTAATTGGGTTTATATTTTCACCATCTTTAACATAGAATAAATTATCTGATAAAACTTCAACAGCTTCAGTCAATACATTTTGTTCATCAGGAGTTGCAGCCCCTAATTTTTCACCTGTTTCATTGTAATAATATTCACGTGTACCTGCTGTTGTTACAAATGAAATTACTTGATAAATGTTACCTGCAACCGCTGGAGTTACCACATAACTCACACCATTATCAGTAGTTTTGTGAACATTCCACATTTTTTTAGTTTCAGGGTTAATTGAGTCCTGAGTTGCTAAGAAACGTTTACCTATATCTCTTTTGGTTAAAAGTTGTTCATCTTCTAATAATAAATCATTACATGAAGCGTATGCTGGAGTAACTTTAATTGGTGGAAAGCCTACCATTTGTTTGTTAATACCTGTAATATCACCACTTTCGATTAACTGTACTAAAGCTACATCATATAATTCTTCAACATATAATTCGGTGTCACCAACATCTTGTTGAGTACCTAATACATTGATAATATAGTTTTTATCACCTGGATTTAAAGACACTGCATATGAGAAAGTCATACCTTTATCAGTAGTACCAGAAATAGTAAATTTACCATAATTTATTTGGCTTACATTGAAGTATGAATCACCTGATGGGTCAGTTGTAACTCCAAAGAATTTATCACATCCTGAGCCTAAATTAAATGTTTTACTTGGAACTAACGATACATTATCAACATCACTAACATAATAAACTAATTTATCATATTCGTAAACATCTTCACATTGTTCTTCAGTTGCAGTTGAAACAAAAGCAGTTTTTTGATATTCACCTCTTGAACGTAAGATAGCAATTAACATATCTTTACCATCTTTACCTGCTGGTGCATATGCAGTAATAGCCCATGCAGGACCAGCGTTATATCCTGAAAGACCTAATACACGTGTGACATACAATTGATTAGATTGTCTTAAATATGATTTTGCGATATATGGAGCTTCATATTTCAAATATCCACTACCTTTAAATTGTGATGGATTAGTGCCACCAAAATAGTTAGTGAATTGGTTCCAATTTTCAATTAAAAGTGGTTGAAAGGCTGGTCCTTTCACAGTTTCACCTACTAGTCCTAAAGTTGTAATACCTAATGATTTAACGGCATAAGTTAAATCAGTTTCTTTAGTATATATACCAGGGCTAACATGTGTCTGTCTTGCACTATTATTATTTGTTGCCATATGTTCTTTTATATTTTATTTTAATATAAATATCTATTGTAATTACAAAAACACAGGCTAAATTCATGTTAATAATCTATTAACATTGGTTTTAGATTATTAAATAAAACTAATTTTACTTTAACATTATCTTCAATTACTATATCATTAACAGATAATTGTTTAATGTGTACATCAACAGTCGTATTCAAAGCTTCATTAAATATAATAGATTCTTCTTCAGTTCTTAAAGATGCATCATATAATTTTTCATAACTATCAAATATTTTTGACATTCTGTTGAAAAATAAATCAGTAATATTTTTACATGCTTCCTTGTTTCGCATTATATCTAATGAAACTTTAAATGTGAAAGATAAATCATATTTAATTAATTCATCAATCGCCTGTTCTAAATTTATTATTTCGTATAATTTTAAATCCATTTTTATTTAAAAAATAATACGCATAAAGTTCTTAGTCAACAATAATCTCTTCATAATTAGATTTTTCATCTCTCACTAATTCAGGAGTGTAATTTTTCTTTAAACGAATATTTGGGTCATATCCATGAAACATTAACTTTGAAGGTTGTGAAATATCAAATTTAAAAATTCTTAATTTAACTTCATCATTTTCTTTTAATATAAACCCTTTTTCTGGAAATATTGGTGTTCCATTAACATTTAATCTATAATATCTTATATTATCTAGTGTAGATTTTTCAACATTAACATCACAATCAATTGTAAATGTTACAGTTTCAATGAATTCAGGGAAATCAATTGAAATATCAATTCTTTTATTTTCATAATTAATATCATCTAATTCTTCAATATCAACATTCGGTTTTTTCTTTTTAGCATCTCCATCATATACCACCATTATTCTTTTTGGGTAGGATTCTACTTGAAAATCTTTTTCATGAATAATATATGCCATTACTTTAATGGTAAAAGTTTGAGAGAAAAACTTACGGTCCTCTATACTATATTCACTTTCATCTGAAATTTCATCTAATATCATTGGAATGAAATGTCCATTTGGTCTAATATAGCATTGTCTTGCTTTAAAAGCTTCGTTAACAAGTGCATTGAATTTATTAATCAGTTCATATTTATTAGTTATCAAATTAATATTATAAATTAAATCAACAGCATAAGGTTGTTTCATAGAATATCTTTCAAAACTTTCAGTACCATTATCATCAAGAACCGTTTTTGTTAATATTGTATAATGTCTTTCTCCTGGTATGTTCCATAACCCACCTTGATTTTCTCCAAATCTAGGATTATTTTCACGGCTTATTGTTTTAAAATTCATTAATAAATTTCTGTTTTCATCAACATGTTCCCATGTTTGGGAATATTCAGAAAAACGCTGATTGCTAAATAATGTGAATGTTGGTAATCTTTTGCCCTCATATGCAATATCTAATGTATCACTCACAAAATCTTTAAATGATGCATCAATATCAGTATATTCTAATGGTTTAGGAAGTGGAGTGTCTTTGTGAAGAATTTCTTTTGCAAAGTTTTCCCTTCTATCTCTACCAATAGCTTTTTCACGAAGTTTCATTTTATTTAAAAATTGTCTAGGCATTTTACATTCCATTAAATTCATTATTATCTACTGGGGTAGCTTCAATACTTCTAAATATTGGTTTTGTTCCCCACATTGTATGTGCATTATCAGTGTTCAATTTTCCATCATCAGTAACCACAAAGTATGCCATTCTTTCTGAATCAATGGCGATTCCGATATAGTCACCCCTTTTGATTTCACAATTTTGGTCATTTAAAGTTTTTTGAAACACACCAACTTTTAAATTACCATTAATTGAATAAATACCACCACTTGTTTTATTTTCATATGATTTTGTTCTAGGTGCTTCTATTTCGTATATAACTGTTAATTCTTTTGGGGTTTTGAACCTAATATTATTGCGATTAGATTCTTTATAAACAGCATTCATATTAGTGGCTTCTAAATCAACTTCGTAGAGAATAATACTTTGATTGACATCTTCTTGAAGATATTCCATCCCAAGTTCTAACTCAAAATCAAAATCTTCTTTTGAGAAAAACTTATTATTTCTGTTAATTGGTATTATGTTACTCATTATTTAATCAATTGTTTAAATTTATTACAAATAGATTCATCTAAGGTAAATGCTTCAGTTTTTATTTCTTTAACCAATCCATCTATATCATCTACTTGTTTGATGTTGTATTTGTGACAAACAACATCTACATTACCTTTTTTATAATAACCTTCAGGGCAACATACAACAATTTTATCATCTTTATGTAAACCAAGTTCCATTAATGTAATAGGGGCTTTTCCTTTAGGGTCAAAATAAACAACAATCATATCAGCTTCTTCTAAAGCATTTAATTCCCATTCCACTTGTTCTCTAAATTGTGGGTTTGTGATTGATTCTTCCCATGATGAATCCCAATCAGGTCTACGTGGGTTAAAAAGTATGACATCTTCATCTTCTAATTTATCCTCAATTTCTTGTTGCCAATTTTTAGCTTTCCCCATATCTATACTACCAGCTAAAAATATTGTAAATTTATTTTTATCAAGTTTATTAGGGGCAAAAATTACTTTAGCCATATCGAATATTTTAAAATAAATAGTTGTAAATATGATAAATAAGTCGTATATTTGCAAAAACATGGTTTAAAATAATGGCAATTAGTGTATCTAAAATAGAAGAAGCATACTCCATCATAAGAAATTATGATGGAACTAATTTATATGTAACTTATCTGAAGAACCTTTCAGATAAAGGCTATCGAAAATTATCAGAGTTTGATATAAAATATATATTGGAAAATTATCAGTATGCTCCTATAAAGGTAAACAAAACCATTAAAATAACAGATTGGTTTGGAAAATCATTTGCAGATAAAAATGATATAGATTTTATTCCTGAAAAGTTACTTATAATGTCTATTATAGGTGAGATGGGTGATAGTTATCATTGTTATGTAAGATATAGAAAATCAGTAATAGAGCCATTATTAACATTTGTTCCTAAAAAAGCATTAATGGATGATATTTTTGTTAAAGATTATAAAACAAACGATATTGATTTTACTCCATATAATGCGCTTACAGCCCATTTGAATCGTTCATTGAAGCCACATCAAGAAGAAGCAGTAAAGTTCCTTATAACAAGGAATAAAGCTATTCTTGCGGATGAGCAAGGTCTTGGAAAAACTACTTCAGCTATTGTGGCATCTATGGCAGGTGGATATAAAAAAGTGTTAATTATATGTCCTGCATCTTTAAAAGGCACTTGGAAACGAGAATTATCTTATTATACAAATCCAGATAACATTGGTATTATTTTTGGTAAAAAGTGGGTGCCAGACAAACAATATACTGTAATAAATTATGATATATTGGATAATTTTTATCATATTCCATTAGAACCTGATTATAAAATTGAAACATATAAAGACGAAAATGGGAAAAATAAAAAAATCAAAATTCCTATAATGGTCAAATGTAAAGGTAAAAAGGGAAAAAATGGAGAGATGGAACCAAAAATGAAAAAATCTCGTAAAAAAGAAGTAATTAAAGAAGCTTTATCTAAGAGCCAATTGTTTCTTGCTCAGTTTGATTTGGTTATTATTGATGAAGTACAAAAATTGGCTAATAATACTTCAGTCAGATATAAAACATTAGATGATTTTTTAAATAGAACGAAACCGAAAGCAATATATTGTATAACAGGCACTCCATTGACAAATAGACCACTTAATTTATATCATATTTTAAAATTAATTGATGCTGATATAGCAAAAAATTATGATTATTATATGGATAGATTTTGTGATGCAAAAACCATAAATAAATCTGATGGAACTAAGATAAAAATTTGTGATGGTGCAAGTAATTTGGATGAATTAAGAGAAAAAATTAAACATTTATATATTAGGCGATTACAAAAAGATATTCCTGGAATGGTTAAAAAAACCATTTTTACTCGTTATTACACTTTAACTGATGATGAAATGGTTGAATATCGTAAATTATGGCAAGATTATTTAAATGCACAATATTTAACAGGTGTTGATGTTTCTAAATATCAAGAACTCATTGAGGGTGGTCTTGTGAGAAGATATTTAGCCAATAAAATGATTGAGAATACAATTTCATTAGCAGAAGAACATATTGAAGATGGTGAAAAAGTGTTAATTGTTTGTTGCTTTGAAAATGAAGTAAAAAAATTTAAAGAACATTTTGGTGATATGGCTGTTGTTTATGATGGTAAGAAAACTAATGTACAAAAAGATAAAGCTGAATATGAATTTATGAATAACCCCAAAAAGAAAGTTTTCATAGGTCAAATTCTTGCTTCAGGGGTTGGTATTACATTGACAAAAAGCCATATTTGTATATTTAATTCTTATTCATGGGTTCCATCTGATAATTGGCAAGTTATGGATAGAGTACACCGTTTATCACAAACAGAAGATGTGACTGTTTATTATCAACTATTCGATGATGATATTTCCCTTGAAATGTGGGAAAAGGTAATGTCCAAAGAAGATATAATAAAAGCAGTTATAAAAAGCGAAAATGAAAAGTAATGTATTTAGAGTACTAACTCTAAAAGATGTTGAAAAAATTCTTTCTGAATCAACTACATTTAATTGTGGTTTAAACTCATATGGAAAACTTTCACCAAAAATGGAAGAACTAATTAATTCAGAAATTTTAAAAGATTTAAAAATGTATGGTAAAAAGAAAAACAAACAATAGGTTTGCAGTAATAGATTTTGAAACCGCAAATGGTTATCGTGAAACTGTGTGTTCTGTTGGTGTTGTTATAATAGAGAACTGTAAAATTGTAGATAAATTTTATAGTTTAATAAATCCACAGACAAAATATTTTGAAAAACATTGTGTTGCTGCTCATGGACTGCAATATAAAGATGTTAAAAATTCCCCTAAATTTCCTGAAGTGTGGGAAAAAGTAGATAAAATGATTGGTAATTCACCAATTGTTGCTCATAATGCTGCATTTGAGAAAAGCTGCATTAATGCTTGTTCAAGAGCATTTGATACTAACAATGATTATCAATATATTGATACATTAAAATTATCAAGAAAATATAATAAACATTTAGATTCACACAAACTAAATATATTATGTGAAGATATTGGCTATGATTTAAAAAATTATCATAATGCTCTTGCTGATGCAGAAGCTTGTGCAATGGTCTTTATCAATTTTATTAAAAATAACAAAGTAATTGATATATAATATGTTAGATGATGTTGAAAATTATGATGATATGAGACTTCTATATGTTAGGGAAAAAGGAACTGATGTGGATGGTAGAAGATTGTATCAATTTTTATTTGGCGATGATGCGCAAAAAGAATCATTTTGGGCTGAAGGTTTTGAAGAAAAACCTAGTGGTATTGCAGGTGATTTTTTATTTGAAGATTCTCAATATGAAATTATAAAGGAATTAAAAATTTATAATATAAAATTTGATTTGGCGCAAGATAATATGTGCTTTTCAATGCAAGATTGTAGAGATAATTGTATTGCATTGGCTTCTGAAAACCTAGATAATCCTGATAATGACCCTGATTTTGAATATCCTGAAGAGGGTCGTTTAGTATTTCATTTTGGTATGCCATTAGTGGATGTTGAATTAATTTTAGCCAAAAGAGGATTGTTAATGTCTTGGGTATAAAGATATAAGGGAGCAACTGCTCCCTTATTTTATATTACATATAAACCAAGTGGCACTCCACGTTTTGCTTGCATAGCTGCTTCAACAATTTCAGCTTGTCTCTTCATGACTTCAGCAGGTGACATTCTTAACAGTCTCTCTTCTAATTTTTGCATTACATTTTTCTTTTCATCTGTACCAAAATTTAATAACATTTGATAATCCATTTGCATTTCTGCCATTGGTATAGAAATTTTACCAGAATTTTTACCTCTAGCTAAACCTAATGTATGAGCTGCTTCTGCCACCAATAACTGACGTACAATTGTTTTAGTTGGACTGTTTAAATATGAATAATCCATCTCTTCCAAAGGTACTTGGTCAGGAGATATTAATAAATCAGGGTTTTGCTTTCTACATTCATCTTCATCCCCAGGATTTACATCATAATAAGTGTACCATACCTGACATCCTACCATTCCCCATAAACCTGCACCAACACCAATTCCAGGACCAGAAAAGCCAAATGATAAGTTAGAACCAGGAGTAGATAATAAATGTAATAATTTAGTACCATTTGGTCCTGCTGTTACTTTATAAGTTAAATCAGACCTTAATAATCGGTTTTTGTATGCTAAGTCAGCAGATAATAATACAGTATCATATGCTGGCATTGTATAAAATCCACCAATAGGTCCTGAGCCAACTCCACCACCGCCAATCTGAGCATAACCACCACCAAAACCAACATCAATACCTGCATAATTAGCAAATAAAGCTGCTTGTGAAGTTGGGGGGGTTGTATAAAGTACTTTATTTATTTCTCTACCCGCTGGTATAATATAAACTTGTTTACCTTTTTCAACTTCAACATAATCTTTTTTTAATTCCCAAGGTCCTCTTTGTTGTAAACCAACTTCTTTGGAAAACCAATAAGAATAATCTTTCATATAATCTAATGTTCTAACTGATAATGCAAATGCCATATCAGTTGATGATAAATTTTTACCATATAAGCTAGCCCATTGGTTTTCGATTATCCAATTTTGTACTTTCTCAGCATAATCATTAACACACATTTCTAACAAATCACATAGCATGTCATCAGTAATTTCAACACCTCTTACACCTGCACCTAAACGAGTTCTTACCTGATGAAATAATTTTTTCTTTTCATTATCAATTGCCATTTTATAATGTTTTTATATAAATAGTTTTATTTTATGCTTTAAAAAAAGCTATTTATATTAGGAGTAATTTAATATTATTAACTTCTAAAATTTGGAAATTATATATTAAATTTTTAATTTTGCAAACAATATAAAAAGATATGAAAAGAAAAATTGTAAAACTGTTTTTAGTGCTATCAATGTTATGTACATTATGTATAACATCATGTGATAATGGAAAGAAAAATACTGATTTCTTATATTATTTCGAACAGACTGAAAACGATGGCATAAACACACCAATAACAAATATTCCTGTTAATGGTGAAGAAAAATATTTTATTATTGATACAGGAGCTAATATGTCATTAATAGATGAAACTTACTATTTGAAGCATAAAAATGATTTTCAATTTATTAAATATATTGATTTGACTATTCATGGTGTTTCAGGCGGTAAAGATGTACAAGCATCATATATAATAGGTGAATTGGGTGATTCTGTAAAAATACAGCATCAATTTATGACATCAGATTTGAGAGGTGTAATTAGTAATATTAAAAGTGCTTGTGGTCATGAAATAATTGGCATTATTGGTTCAGATTATTTAATAAGATATGATTTCTCAGTAGATTTTAAAAATCGAGCAATATATAGAAATGTAATGCCATTAGATAGTATAATAAAAAATGATTTAGCAATGAATTAATATGGCACAAGAATTTTATATAAATAAAAACTCGGTCTTACCACATCTTAGAATGGAGTTAATAAATGATGGTAGACATGACTTTAACAAATTTTATGAAGCAATACAAAACGCTTCTATTACATTTTCAATGACTAATGTTGACAATGGTATTATGAAAATTGCGAATGCAAAAGCTTCAATAGTGCCACGTGAAAATAATAGTTGTGTTGATGAATTTGTAATTGTATATGAATGGAAAGAAAGGGACACAAAACAACCTGGTATATATCGAGGGCAATTTAAAATCAACTTTAATCCTGATTTGGTGAGTGGTGAACAAACATACCCAGTTGGTGAACTGATTATGCCAATCCAAGATGAATTGATGATTTACATCATGGATGGCGTTATAAAAAAGTAAATCATTAAATAATATTAAAAATCGCATGTAATAAAATATATGCGATTTTTTTGTGGCTTTAATTAAAACTAAGTTGTATATTTGCAAAAATGATGGTCATTGAAATGTGACCTTAACTTTTAAACAGAAATCAAATAGTAATTTATGATAGAAAAAATAACCTCTGAAAGAATCAATAAATTCCTTGAAGGGCATGACCCAATGGAACGTATCATTAATATTGAGTGCAGTTATGATGATAAAGATGCTATCATTATATATAATGATGCAAAAGGTATTAAAAGAATGAAACGTGAAGCGTTTTATCCTTTTGTGTGGGCAAAACAATCAGCAGCAAGACAATTATATGGTGGAGATAGAAAGCTGCTTATGAAGAAGATGGCTGAATATGGTATTGCAACTAAAGGCTTAAATATTTACAACAACAAAGGAGAGACTACTGAACGTCTTGAAAATGGTTATCGTGTGATGTTTTATGCTAAATTTTCAATGCCATTTAAAAAATTTAGTCAATTCTTTGTTGAAGGAAAAAAGCCAATATATTCTAATGATAAAAATTCAACAGGAAGTAGTAAAGAATTTTTAGCAATTACACCTGTTGAGCAATTTATGATTTCTACGGGTAAACGGTTATTCAAAGGATATGATGATTATGACCAATTGAAACGTCTTGAATGGGACTTGGAAACCCAGGGTTTGGAAGCAGAAAGATGTGCTATCAATCAGGTGGGTATTAGAACAAATAAGGGTTTTGAAAAAATCATCACAATTACAGGTGAAGGTGAAGAACGGTTACAAAATGAATTAGAAGCTATTAGAGAGTGTTTAAGAATAATTGGAAATGAAAAACCTGATGTTATAACAGGGCATAACTCTGAGAACTTTGACTGGGACTTTTTAATAAAACGTTTGGCTTTGTTAGGAACTTCTATGCAAATTGAAAGCGCAAAATATTTTCCAAAATCAATTTACAAGAAAAAGAAACAGTCAGTTCTTAAATTGGGCGGTGAAATTGAATATTATTACCCAACAGTAATTTGGGGATTTAATGTAACTGATTCATTACATGCTGTTAGAAGAGCGCAAGCACAGGACAGTAACATGAAAAAAGCTGATTTGAAATATGTCACAAAATATTCTAAATTAAATAAGCCTAATCGTGTTTATGTACCAGGTAATGATATTAATGTTACATGGGCTGACACTGTAAATGAATATGCATTTAATGATGAAAATGGACACTGGTTTAAAATAACTGATAAGACATTTTCCAAAACTTATAATGAGGTAATTGATAAGAAACAGTTAACTTTTTATACAGAACAAGAAATTGAAGACGCTTCAAAGAAAATCACTGAAATTCAAAGTTATATTCATAATAAAACTGAATTATTAGAACATGAAGAAGAAATAAACAAATTAACTGAAATTGCATCTGGTAATAAATTTGAAGAAATTACTGAAGAAAAAATTCGTTACACTTTATTGGAAGATGGCACTATCAAAGATAATTCAACAAACGAAATATATGTAAAGACAACTGGAAGATATATTGTTGAAAGATATTTGTTGGATGACTTATATGAAACAGATAAAGTAGAATTAAGATATAATCAGTCTAATTTCTTATTGGGAAAACTTCTTCCAACGACTTTTGGAAAAGTGTGTACAATGGGTACAGCAGCTACATGGAAAATGATTATGTTGGCTTGGAGTTATGAAAATGACCTTGCGTTACCATCATATGCGTCATCTGGAGCATTTACAGGCGGTTTATCAAGACTTCTATCAGTTGGATATGTTGATAGAGTTGTTAAATTGGACTATAATTCTCTTTATCCATCTATTATTTTAAGTTGGATGATTTCAACAGGTGAAGATATTTCAGGTGTTATGTTAGCCTTATTGGAATATATTTTATCTGAACGTGAAAAATTCAAAGGCTTGAAAAGCGTTGCAGGCAAAAAGGCTAAAAAGAAAAAAGAATATATTGAAACTTTTTTAGGAACAACTGAGGAATTAAAACTGTTAAAAGAAGAACTTCAAAAATATGAATCTGAAGAATCAGCTAATGATAAAAAACAGTTGCCATTCAAAATATTTGGTAATTCATTCTTTGGTGGTTTTGGTGCTCCTAATTTATTTAATTGGGGCGATTTAATGTGTGCTGAAAAAACAACTTGTATTGGCAGACAATCATTAAGATTAATGAACAAGTGGTTTAAAGATAGAGGATATAAGCCTATTGTAATGGACACTGATGGGGTAAACTTTCAAATGCCACCTGAAGAAGAACTAAATAAACGTCATTATATTGGGAAAGGTCTTAATCGTAACACAAAAGAAGGGCAAGAATATCATGGTGTAGAAGCTGATGTTGCTGAATTTAATGATTTATTCATGAGAGGTAAAATGGGGCTTGGTATTGATGAATATGCCCAAGCAACTATTAATTTCTCTCGTAAAAATTATGCTGATTATTTGGAAAATGGTAAAACAAAATTAGTTGGTAATACAATTAAATCTAAAAAAATGCCATTGTATATAGAAAAATTCATGAATAAAGCAATTGATTTATTACTATTTGGTAAAGGGCAAGAATTTTTGATTATGTATTATGATTATATTGATAAAATATATAATTTGAAAATACCATTGAAAGAAATTGCTTCAGTTGGTAAAATTAAAAAAGATTTGTCTGAATATATTAAAGATTGTGGGAACGTTACAGCAGCAGGTAGTAAAAAAGCAAGACAAGTTTGGTATGAATTAGCGATAAAACATAATTTGAATGTTCATATGGGTGATGCAATATATTATATTAACACAGGAAAATCCAAATCACATTCAGATGTTAAAAGAGTAACACATTACTACACAATCGAAGGCGAAGAAAAGGTTGAAATTACGAAGGAAGTTGATAAAATGTGGACTGCTTATAGAAAAAAAGTAAAAAATAATGAACGTGATTTACCTGTTTATAAAGATAAAGTGGAGTGTGCTAAAGTTGAATACCCTAATTTAACTGAAGAGGATGAATTAATTTTTAATTGTATATTGCTTGATAATGAAGTGGTTGAAGATGAAAATGATACATTTTGCGATGAAGATACTGAATATAATGTACAAAAATATTTGGAACAGTTTAATAAACGTATCAAACCATTATTAGTTTGTTTCTCTAAGGATATTAGAGATAAAATATTAATTAATAATCCAGAAGATAGAAATTATTTTACTGTTGACCAATCAAAATTGGTTTCAGGAGAACCTTACAAACCAACTGACCAAGATACATATGAACAATTAATGACTATTGAAGATAAAGAAATAAGATTTTGGAAATCGGCAGGTGAAGTACCACCATTCGTTGAAGAATGTGGAATTAATTGGCAGGAAGTTCTTGAAGATTATGATACAAGGCAAAAACAATTAGAAGAAGCTGAAATTAAAGAAGAGGTTGAAGCATACAACAAAATTATAGACTCTTTAACAAAAGAAGATGTAAATGAGTTTATGGAAGAAGGTGAATTACCAGCTTCATTATTGAAAATTGTTGAAGAAGATGTAAATTCAAATAATTTTATTTCTAAAAAATGGAAAGTGGCTATTGGTAGTATTTTTGATATTATTGATAAAGATTTTGATAAAATTTCAGAAGAAAAATATAATAGTTATATGGAAAGTATGCAATAAAAAAGGAGAGCAAGACTGCTCTCCTTTTCGTATATATGCACTCTTATTAAGGAGTGTTTGTATATGTGCCATTGTTAACATTTGTAACATCAATAGAAATTTCACGAGGACTCTTACTATTATCAACTGTACCATTTGTAGAAGAAGTAGGAACAATTGTATATTGAATTTCTTGTTTAGCTTGCGCAACAGCTTGTGTAACTGCTTTAGTTACAGCAGCTTCTATTATTGAAGAAATGTCAATATTCACAGTTTGAACACTGTTTTGGAAACCTAATGTTATTACGTTTGTTGATGCATTTACACTAGCACCTGTTACATAAATATGTTGTGCGTCAGTATATGCTTTTGCATCAGCCAATGCTTGTGTTGTTGCAGAAGTTGTAAATAATTTTGCATCAGATAATGCTTTGTCAGCTTTTGTTGTTGCATCAATAGCAGCAGCCGAAATCGCATTTGTTTCAGCAGAATTTGCTTTTGTTGTTGCATCAGTTGCAGCAGTAGCAATTGCTTCTTGTTTAGCTTTGTCAGCTTTTGTTGTTGCATCAGTTGCAGCAGCAGCAATTGCTTGTTGTTTAGCATTTTCAATTTGACCTGCTATTGGGGCAATTGAAGTATCAGTGTATGCTTTTGCTTTATCTAAAATGTCAGACATTGAGCCTGCACCACTACCATTTATAATAGCAATTTTTGCGTATAATGTAGCTTCAGCAGTTTTTGCCCTATCTTTTTCATTTTCAATTGCAGTATCAGTGGCAGCTTTTGCGGTAGCAACAGCATTTGCGATTGACCCAGTAGTACCAGAATCACTATTAATGATAGTGATAGCATTACTATTAGTACTAATTTTTGCGTCTAATGCAGCTTCAGCAGTTTCAGCACGTTTGGTTTCTGCTTCTTCAGCTTTAGTGGCACGTGTAACTTCAGCAGTTATTTGACCTTGAAGATTTGTTGTATTGTTAAGAATAGTTGTGTTTAATGTACTTTCAACACCTTCTGCACGAGCTTTTTCAATAGCAACTTGTTCATCAGTATATGCTTTTGCAGCAGCTAAATTACCTGTTGAAGCTGATGTTAAATTATCAAGAGCAGCTTCAACATTACTGTTTTGACCATATTTGATATTATCAGCAGTACCACGTACTAAAAGAGCACCATTAACATTTTGTAATATATTTACAGATGCAGTTGAAATATCGACATCAGCATATATTGTATTTAGATTTTCTTCAGTAACTAATCTCATAATAACTGCACTACCTGTTTCTCTACCAACAGCTAATGTAGGAATTAAATCACCAACAGGAATTTTAACAGTTGTTTTATCAGCATCATTAAATACAATTATAATTGTTTTTGTGCTTGCATCATAATAAGCATCATCAACTAAACTTGCAGATGATAATTGGATTTTAGTATCAACAGGCGTTCCATTGTTAAAATAAAGAGCATTTTCCGCAGCATTATATTTTAATGTTACATAAGCAAAAATACCACCATCTTGTTCTGATATAATATTACCTGTAATAGTAGATATTTTAACATCACCTGAAATAGTTGTTCCTGTTGAACCTTGTGTAATATTCATTAATAATGATTTGCTTTCTTTTCCTGTAATAGTGGCTCTTTTAATTTCAGCATTTAAATCATCTCTTAATTCATCAATTTTAATTAATGAATCATGGTCATGTTGTGCTAATTGTTCATCAGTGTACTCATTGGCGATAACTATTGCATTTTTTATAGAACCTTCTTGTGCTTCATTGCCATTTATAATTGTCACAGCATTTGTTAATACTTGTTCAGCAGCTTCAGCACGAGTTTGTTCAGCATCTACTTGTGTATCAGTATATTGTTTAGCAATTGATATTGCATTTTTAACAGACCCAGAAACGGCTTCATTACCATTTAATGTATTTAATTCTACTTGTAATGCTTGTTCTGCACTTTTGGCACGGTCAGTTTCAATGTCTGTATATGCTTTTGCATCTTTTAATGCAGTTTTAATAGAACCAACAGTATCATTATCGCCATTAATAATAGCAATTGCATCAGCATTAGCTTTTTCAGCAGCTTTTGCACGTGTAACTTCGGCAGCTAAATTATCTGTTAAAACTTGTTCTGCACCTTTGGCACGGTTAGTTTCAGCAGATACTTGTGCATCTGTATATGCTTTTGCATCAGCTAAATTTGTTTGGTCATTTAATGTTAAAGTATCTAAAGCATTTTCAACAGTGACATCAGTTTTATATTTAATATTATTTGCATAACCTTTAACAAATAAACCGCCTGTTGTTTTACTTTTTTCCAATATATTCCATCCATCACCACTTGAAATAATAACATCAGCCGAAAGTTTATCTTGACCATCTTTAACTCTTGTTTTAGTTAAATAAACAGCAGAACCTACTTTGTTTTCAACATCCCATTCAGTGATTAAACCAGTTGCATCTACAACTTCAGTATATTCATTGCCATCTGCATCTGTTAAAATAAAAATTAAAGTTTCAGTTTCAGGGTCATAACTTACTGATTTCATAGTTGTATGTAAACCAATTTTAAATTGTTTCTCAATAATACGAACACCTACTGTACCATCATCTTTTGTTTTAGATGCTGTGAATGTCAAAATACCAGTATTTTCATCATAAGATAAGTCAACTGTTGCATATAAACCATCTGACATTTTGATAAGGATATTATCATTAAAATCAGGGTCTAATTTACCATATTCTGATATTTTCGAAAACGCTTGTAAAAGTACACCTGTACTTGTCTTAGTTGTTTCTAAATGCACAGTTTCACTATCTTTAACTGTTAAGTCGGTTGCTTTGGCAGTTGCTTGTAATGATGCGGATAATTTTTTAATGGCATCATTTAATGATGTTGCTTTTTTTAATAAATCATCATCAATATCTACTTGATAAGTACCATCAGAATCAAGACCTGAACCAACAATAACCGCATTTAATTTAGTTAAAATATCTTGAATATTTTCAGTATCACCAGATACATCTTGTTTCAATTGTGCAATATCAGCGTCTAATCTTGCAGTATCAATTAAAAATACTTTGTTTTTAGCAGCTAATGAACCATTACCTACTGAACCAATAGCAAGAATAATATTAGGGTTCAAGGCTGAACCATACAGATAAACTGTTGGTTCAGCAACTAATGATTGACCCTTGTATATATCGTTAATATAGGCTAAAGCTGAATCTCTTGTATCAAAGACTTCAGCATGATTTCTTATTTGCAATCTTTTACCCATTTTTTTATTATATTTCTAAATTTTATTTACTATAATTAGATTGAACCGAAGTTAAAATCTAAACTTATTGTTATTGAATTAGCAGCATCTTCAGTTGCTAAAGTTAAACTTCCATTAGCAGCATCCATCACACTACCTGTTTTTGCAATTAAACGTCCAGTAATTAATGTATCTTGTTCAGTTGAACGAGCAATTTCATCATCAATTTTTTGGTCTAATCTTGTATCTTCAGCTATTGAACGAGCAATTTCATCATCAACCTTTTTAGTTAATGCAGTTATATCTTCTGTGTGACCTGTGCCAATATCGTCAATTCTTTTATTTATTAAATCTTCAGCAGCTTCAGCACGGTCAGTTTCAGCTTCAATTTTTTGGTCTAATTGATTATCTTTATTAGTTGAACGAGCAATTTCATTTGTCAAATCTTCTCTTAAAGATACTTCAACACCACTTGCTCTATTAGCTTCGTCCAAAATCATTTGATGTAAATGCTCTTCATTTGCACGAGCTAATTCAGCTTCAGCATTTATAGCATTCTCATTAGCTTCTTCGGCAGCTAGTGCTCTTTTTACTTCATTGTCAAGATTTTCTTGTATTACTTCTTCAGCTAATGTAGCTCTATCAGTTTCATTTTTAATATCTTCATCCAATTTAGTTTCAGCAGCTTCAGCACGAGCAGTTTCAGCTTCAATTTTTTGGTCTAATTGATTATCTTTATTAGTTGAACGAGCAATTTCATTTGTCAAATCTTCTCTTAAAGATACTTCAACACCACTTGCTCTATTAGCTTCGTCCAAAATCATTTGATGTAAATGCTCTTCATTTGCACGAGCTAATTCAGCTTCAGCATTTATAGCATTCTCATTAGCTTCTTCGGCAGCTAGTGCTCTTTTTACTTCATTGTCAAGATTTTCTTGTATTACTTCTTCAGCTAATGTAGCTCTATCAGTTTCATTTTTAATATCTTCATCCAATTTAGTTTCAGCAGCTTCAGCACGAGCAGTTTCGTTTTCAATTTTTTGGTCTAAGAACTCTTCTTCTTCTTTAGCACGAGCAATTTCATCATCAATTTTTTGATTTAATTGTGCAATATCTTCTGTATGACCTGTACTGATTGCATCAATTCGGTCACTTAATGCTTCTTCTGCTTGTTTTGCTCTATCAATTTCTTGTGTCAATTGGTCAATAATACCATTCTCAACATGTACTGCACGAGCAGTTTCAGTATCAATTTTAGTATCTAATACTCTTTCAGCTTCTTTAGCACGAATTGTTTCAGATGCAATTGCACCTTTCAATGAGTCTAATTGAGGTCTGATGGCAATTATTACTTCATCATATATTGAAGTAGCAACATTAGATAACTCGCCATTAATAACTCTGTATTCAACATTATCTTCACCTGTTGGTGCTTTTAATATTACAATAGAATCACCATTTCGAAGTTCATTTTTAAGCCATCTTTTTCCATCCCATTCATTAACAAAGAATTTCTTAGTATATGTTAAATTCATTCCATTATTAGGAACAACAGGACCATAATATCTATTTGAAAATGCAACATTAGTAGACATCCAAATAGTTTTACCTGATTTGATAGATGGCATTAATACTGTTGAATAATCAGAGCCTAATATAGTTTCTCTTTCACTGAAGTTAGTACCATCATAATCTTTAACTAATCTTAATGATAATAAATTACTTGTGCTTATCACTTCCTGATAAACAGATGATTTATTATATTCAAAACGTTTTGTATAGGCATTAGTTGCACATTGATTAGTTGCAGTCCAATACCATCCTCTTTCACCAAAGTAATCTAATCTGCCACCATCATCACCATAACCAGCAGGAACGGCAGCAAAGCCATATTTGTCAATACCTCTGTTTGGATAAGGATTAGGTTTTGAACAAGCATTTTCAGTGTATTCACCACAATAACCATCACAATTGTTTGCATAACGTGTGCCACAACCATTAGATGTGTTACAATCATTACCACAATTACAACCATTATTTGAATCACATGGATTAAGACTTTCTAAACGCCAAAAATCAACGCTTTTTAATAACTTTCCAGCAAAACGTCCTAAATCACGATTACATGTTACTTTATCATGATTTCTATCTTCTAAACATGGTTCAACAGCATTTAACATGTCATCCCAATCTTCTTTAGTTGGTATTCTCCATTCTGAAGAAGAGTCACGTAAATCACATGCTATTTTTCTAACACCATTGTAATCATATAAATAACCATAATCAGAAACATTTTCAATTGTAACAAATCTGTTTCGTGGGTCTACTCTGTTAGGGTCAGGTAATTTCTCACCTTTAGTAGTATCAATAATTTTTATAGCAGGTCTGAATTGTCCTGTTTCAAACATTGGAGATATACCAATAGGTTTTTTTCTTGTTCCCATACCTGTAAGCGTATCATCAGAATTGATGGTTGTTAAAACATCAGAACTAATAAAGCCTGTAATGGCTTGGGTATAACCATCTTGTGTAACGTATAAAGTACCTTGTTCTTTGTCGTATGCAATGTTTAAATTTTTAGTACAGCCTTCAGTAATGCCAGGAACACTAATAATATCACCATTCATACGTTCAATTATTAGCGTATCATTTTGCCAGTATGCTGTTTTCACATCACGGCTTTCAAGCTCGAAGAAATTGTTGTCAATTTCAGTGCCATCCAGACTGCAATTTTTTGTTATATCACCTGGATATGGTGATTTTAGTTTGAAATAAGTTAAACCTTTCATTACTATTTTATTTTATTAATAAATATTTTAGTTTTTAATAGAATTTTTCTCAAATTCTACATTATTTTGTATTTCAGTGTAATTAACATTACAATCATAGAATTTAAATGTTTTTAGTTCACCAATAAATGTACCAGCAAAGTGTTTTTCTATTGGGAAAACATATTCAGGATAAGCCATATAATTAAGAGTTATCATTTCAGCTAATCCTTGTGTTCCACCACCTAATGAAATATTAAATGGTACACCTTCTTGTTTTTCTTTCAAATCATTTAAAGCTCTAAAATTAAATTCTGGTAATTCTTTTGAAATTAATTTTAATTTACCATCGACATAAAAATATATTTTCATTTTTCTTTCATAAGATGGTTTACATTCTCCACTAACATCATTTAACATATCAATTCTAACATCAATTGTATGCCATTCATTCTCATGTATAACATTTGGTAGTGAATACTCTTCTAATATTGACCAGTTAAATTCCGCATTACAATCTTTAATCAAATATCTATACCCCAAAGAGCCATCATCTTTAATTCTAAGAGCAAAAGCATTATTATAAATGTCACCATATAAATTATATTCTCTTTCTTTTTTATCAAGTAGTTCATGTATTGTATCTGTTGTGTAACCTGTACATGTTCTATTAAATAATGTATAATAATTTCCGATATTTGGCGGTGTTATGCCTGTTAAAATAACTGTATCGTCTTTATTCCATGTACTAGTAGTAAACCCTGTGCATGTTTGATTGAAAAATATAAATTTATTATTGGTTTTAATTTCATAAACATTAGGAGTGTTTAAATAAAAGCCATCACAAGTTTTTAATTTCATATTTACATCTATTGGCACATCAGGTTTATAATAGTCACCATATACATAATCTACATCACTACGCAAATAGTCATAATATTCATTATTAATATATGAATCTGCAAAATAACTATTTTGTTTTGTAGGGCATTTACAACAAGATTCATGTAAATAATCTCCTGACAAATATCCATCATCATTATATTCAATTGGTTTGTCAGGAACTATTGGTTGAAAATAGTCCATATTTAATAAATGACCATTTTTAGATTCATATTCCTCATTTACATAATCATCTGAAAAATATGTTATATCACATTTTTTCTTTATTCCTTCTTTTTCATTATGTTCATATAAAAGCCACCATTTATTTTCGGCTCTTGTGCCTATATAAAAAAATATACCTTTATTATCTGGATACTTATCATTTAATGTTTTATCTGATTCTTTTTCAAAATCTTTTTTTCTTAATGTAAATTCAAAATTCCATGATGATTTTATAAAATCAGGTAATATTTGATAATCATCCTTGTCCAATTTGAAAAATCCTTGATAAAAACCACCATTTAATTTAATTGTTTCATATTTATCTTCCATTATAATTGAAATTGGATAATCATATAAACCTGTGTTTCCAGTTACTTGATGTAAATGAAGTTTTACATCATCTTTTTCTATTTTGAGTTTAGACTCAGTGAATATTTTTAGAAATTGTTCGTTTGTTATTCTGTCTTTTTGATAACTGATAAGTCCATTGTCAACTCCTGTATAACCAATATTACATAATTCCACACCATTATTAATAAGATTATTCCATTTATATGAAGTTTTACTATACAATTTATCAAAAAAAACACAATCTGGGTCATCAGAATCAATATATGAAATTAAACATTCTTCTTTTAACCCTTTTTTGGGGAAATAGGTTTGATAAGAATCTTTGTTAATACAAAAATCCCAATATTCGTCATTATTGATGGTTAATTTTAAATTGTTGTAATTATTATGTAATATATTATTCATTTCAACCCATTTGCTTTATTGATAAATATTTATATTATAAGTTAAAGCAAAATTTAATATGACTAAAAAAGTGAAATTTACTGAATCTCAAATAAAAGAGATAGCAGGTGATGATATAGATTATTTGAATAATGGAGATTTTAAAGAATATGGTGGATTAGGTCAAACATCAACAACAGGAAAACTATCTTCAGGAGAAGATGGCGAACCAATAACAGGTGATAAGTTTGCTAATATGCAAACACAACAGACATATTATGGTCAAACTTTGATGCCATATGGTAGATGGAGTAGAATTACCGAAAAAAATAATGATAAAACTAAAAAATAATATATGTTGTATTTGTTTGAAGATGGAAATAGTGAACTTAAAGGTAGAAAATTTCCGTTGCCAATTGGAATTAGAAAACATTTAACACAAATATTAAATAATTTTAATGGCAATAAAAATTCTATTGGATATAAAAGACTAAACAATCTTTTATCAATGGATGGTATTGAGTATAATGAAATGAAACGTATTAAAAACTTTTTTGATAATTTTAATGGAAAAGAAGATAGTATAGAGTTTCAACTTAATGGTGGAAAAGCTATGCAAACATGGGTCAATAACACTTTGTCCACAGCTACAAATGCAATAAAAGGATTTAAAAATGCTAAAAAAGAAGCAGGGATGGATAATTCTTTCATCAAGCCACACACAAAAAATAGATTAACAAAAAATGCTATGAAAGTAACAACTGTTAAACCTAATTTTGGTAAAGACTCAATATCAAATGTTTTTAATGATGAAACATTCAAATTTGAAAGCACATCAAAAGAAAATGTTAAATCTATCATTGTTAGTGAAAATCAGATTATTGAAGCAATAAAACTATTATCACAAAATAGTTAGTTTAATATTTATAATAAAATAAGAAAGTAATATATTATATAATATGCAATCATGTTTAGAAAAAAGGTCAATTGATGAAAGAGAAAGAGAAATAGTTAGAAGTGATTATAATACTAATGACCGTTACTCTGTAACACATAAAGATGCATTAGCTAATGGGGATGCACAAGGTAAAGGTACTGGAAGTGGTGGACACACATTCTATTTACCAGACTGCAATGGAAGTATTGGTATGATTAATTATCAGAATTTTGATACTTCACCAAATTCAGGTGCAGGTAATGGTGCTGATAATGAAGCTAGACAACAAGCTATGGTAAGAAGTCTGTATAATCCTGATAAGCCTTATACAATGACTTCTGTTATAACAGATGTTAATAGACAAGCAGGTCAATATCAAGTTCCTTAATGAAAATTAATCATTAATGGTTATTATTCCTCATATATATTATGTATTTATGATATATATGAGGAATTGTTTTAAATATAAAGAAATAAGAATATGTTGAATATATCAGAAATATTAGAAAATATACTTTTAGAAGAAAAAGTTGATAAAACCAAAGTTGAAGATGCAATAAATGAAAAGTATAGAGTTGTAATCAATTATGATTCTCATGGCGAAAATATCGCTATGGGGTGGAGAATAATTGAAGTATATGCTTATGGTTTAACTAAAGCTGGTAATCCTGTAATTCGTGCCTATCAACCACAAGGTGATACTGCTTCTAAAGTGCCATCGTGGAAATTTTTCAGATTAGATAGAATATTGGATTGGAGACCAACAGGTCAATATTTTACACAAGCTCGTCCTGATTTTAACCCTAACGGTGATAGAAGTATGAGTGTAGTATATGATATAGCCAACTTTAATGATAATGTTCCTGATACTAAAACACCTGCTATAACAGAACCAAGAAGAAAAGAAGAGCCTGTTTATATACCACCTGGTGAAAAACAAGTTAGACAAGATATGGATAATTTACAACGTCAAGTTGATAAACCTGTTTATAAAGATAAATACATGAATAATAAAAAGACACAAGATGGTTTCCAAGGGGCAGATATTAAAAACAATAATAATCCTCAACAATCAACAGGTCCAAAAAAGAAAACTGAACAACCATTGACAAATGAGCCTGAAAATGATATATTTAAAACAGATACCGAGCAACAGATAGATAGAAGAAAAGAGCAATTAAACAATCCTCAATTCGTAGACCCATCTGTATTAAGGGATTATGAAAAAAATAAAAATAAACGAAATAATAGAAATATATAATGAATGATAGAGCCGCACAATTAGCAAGTAGTTTTGCGAGAGCACAACAACTAACCAAAGTTGTTGCTAGTCCTGAATTTGATAAATATGCAAAAGGCTTAAATGATGGTGGATTTATTGATAATAGTATTGTAAATGAGAATTATAGACCAACTGAAATGTTACCTTACAATCCTAACTCAATGCCTATGCAAACGGGTGGCAGTAATTATAATGCTGAAGCTGAAATGCAAAGAATTCGACAAGGTTCAATACAACCAGCTCGTAATAATATAGGATTACCTAAACAGATTTTAGATGAAATTAAAAATAATCCTCTTAATGGTCTTTCTTCAGACCCAACTATGGATGCATTTGCAAGCCAATTAGCATCTGTAACTAATCTAATGCCCCCACCAACAACACCACAACAACCACAACGTAAGCCAACTTTGACCGAACAATTTACACAGTCTCAACCAATACAGCAACCTATGCAAATGACCAATTCAAGTTTTGATTATGAGACGATGAAAATGATTATTGAAGGTGTTGTCAAAAAATACATAGAACCGTTAAAAGAAAATTTATTAAGCGAAAGTGTAAATAAAGATTCTTCAACATCACTAAAAATGATGAAATTAGGCAAAAACTTTCAGTTTATGGATAGTAGTGGAAATATATATGAAGCAACTATGGTATTCAAAGGAAATATAAAAGATAAAAAAAATAAAAAACCTGCAAACTAAGCAGGTTTTTTTATTATATATCTGTTTACAATAGAAATTTTATCTTTATTTTTTCTAAAAAATCATAAATATGAATAAAATAAAAGTGTTATGCTTGCCTAGTGATAGATTTGGTGTTGGCTATTTCCGTTCACTTAATCCTCATACAAAATTAAGTGAATTATATGGTGATAAATTTGATGTTACAATTGAATATGATGTAACCAATAAACCATTAACTTATTTTGAAGAATTTGATATTATTCATTTTAGTAAAAACATTTCTAACTCTTATGATAAATGTGTTGAAGTATTAAAATATCTTAAAGATAAAAAAACAATTACAGTAATGGATATTGATGATTATTATGATTTAGGTTCATTTCATCCAATGTCTGCTGTTTATAAAACGACTAATACTAAACAAAAATTAATTGATAATATTAGAATGTCTGATTATGTGACAACTACAACAGATATTTTTGCTAATTGTTTAAAAAAACATAATAAAAATGTAATTGTTTTACCAAATGCAATTGATAAAAGTGAAAAACAATTTCAACCTATTGATGTTAAAAGTGAAAAAATACGTTTTGGGATTATTTGTGGGAGTTCACATGAACACGATATTAATATTTTACAAGGTTTGACTAACTCATTACCCAAAGATATTTTAGCCAAATGTCAATTTGTTTTATGTGGTTTTGATACTAATGGTATGTATCGAGAAAAAGATGCACAAACTGGACAAATTCGTGAAAGACCCATTATGCCACAAGAAACTGTTTGGTATAGATATGAGAAGGTATTAACTGATAATTATAAATTAGTATCACAGCCTTATTCATCATTTTTGCATAGATTTATCCCAAATATGGACTATCCATATAATGATAAAGAAATATATAGAAGATGCTGGACTAAACCTATTAACCAATATGCTACACATTATAATAATATTGACGTATTATTAGTACCACTAAAAGAATGTGATTTCAATAAATATAAATCACAATTAAAGGTTATTGAAGCTGGATTTTTTCATAAAGCAATTATCGCCCAAAACTTTGGACCTTATACAATTGATTTAAAACCATTTATTAAACAAGGAAATATTGATGAAAGTGGTAATGGGCTATTGGTGGAATCAAAAAAGAACCATAAACAATGGGCTAAATATATTACTACATTGGTACAACATCCTGAATATATTAATAAAATGGCAGAAAATCTATACAACACAGTAAAAGACAAATACTCTATTGAAACTATAACTGTTAAAAGAGCTGAATTTTATGAAAGCATAGTAAATAGTAAGTTGTAAAAGTGATTAAAAAGTCGTATATTTGCAATGAGAAAAATTTTATGCAATGATTACAAATAAAGAAATGGAATCCAATTTTGACAAGTGGATTAAAAGGTTACAAACATATAATTGTTATTCAGAAGAATTAATAAATACTTATGGGGATTTGCTTAAAAAAGCGTCTTATGGCATGAGTGAAGATAGTGGTTCAGCATATGATGGCTCATTGCTTGATATTGTATTAAATAAGTTATGTTTATATTCATTTAATATAAACAATACATTAAGTGAGTCCATGAAAGTTAATAAAGAATCTTTACTGAAAGTTTTATTGCTACAACATATTTCAAAATGTGAAATGTTTGTTGAACAAACTGTTGATTGGCAAAGAAAAAGAGGTGTTCTTTATGAATTTAATCCTGAAATTAAAGGGCAGTTGAAAACAGGAGAAAGGTCTGCTTATATCTGTATGAAATATGGTATTAACTTGACTGAAGAGGAATATGAAGCAATCAGAATTATTGATAAAGATAATGATGACAAATCTCAATATTATGCAAGTCCTTTAGCAACAATTGTTAAAATGACTAACTTGTTAGTCAATGCTGATTTGAGAGAAAGCTACAAGAAAACAATAAAAGAAAAACTAAAAAAGAAGAATGAGTTTTGGGATAATAAAGGTGCTTGAAAATATTAAAACACCTATTGGAGATGCTCAATATACTTTAAGGGAATACATTGACACACAAAATATAAAGTTTGTTAATAAATCAAATAATCCAGACCCTACATATGCAAACGATGGAGATAGTGGTTTTGATTTAAGAGCTTGGATTGATTGTGAAGGTGAGAAAGGTTTATGTGGTGATGGTGAGGATGACCAATTATATATTTCACTTGCGCCACTTGAACGAAGAATGATTCATACAGGATTATATTTTGAGCTTCCTAAGCACACTGAATTACAAGTAAGACCTCGTAGTGGAACAAGTCTCAAACAAGGTTTGATTGTTTTAAATACACCAGGTACTATTGATGAAAAATATCGTGGAGAAATATGTGTTATTATGATAAATTTATCAAATGATTATGTTAAAATACATAATGGAGATAGAATAGCACAAGGAGTTCTAATGCCTGTTTATAACAGCTATTTGACTTCACTTACGAAGGTAAATGAAATTGATGAAAACACAGGTAGAGGTAAAAATGGTTTTGGTAGTTCAGGTACTAAATAATATTAATTTTAACAATAATCCAGTGTATATTTATATACTGGATTTTTAATGTCTAATAGAAAAATGATTATAGAAAAAATGCTTTATTCGTTAAATGATGTGGCAATAATGCCATCATCATCAACTAGGGTGGAACATAGATGTGAGTGCAATCCTTATATGTCTGATGGTATGTTACCTTTATTTACAGCCCCAATGTCAACAGTTGTCAATTCAACAAATTATAATAAGTTTATTGAGAATAATATAAATCCTATTCTTCCAAGAACTGAAGATATTCAAATGCGTTTACAAAAAATGAATAATGTTTGGTGTGCATTTTCTTTGGCTGAATTCAAATTATATTTTTTAGATACATATGCTAATAATAATGGTAAACCTATGTATGTATTGATTGATATTGCTAATGGTGGAATGGTAAAATTATTAGATTACATTAAAGATGCTAAAAAGAAATATAATAGTAAAATTGTCATAATGGCAGGTAACGTTGCAAACCCAGAAACATATGTTAATTTATCGCTTGCTGGGGCTGACTATGTTAGATTATCAGTTGGAACAGGTGGTGCATGTACAACATCTCCAAACACAGGTATTCATTATCCAATGGCATCTTTAATTGATAAATGTAGACAATATTATGATAGTTATTTGTGTAATTCAAATGAATTAGCATTTATTGTTGCAGATGGTGGCATGAAAGGATATGGTGATATTATAAAGGCATTAGCTTTAGGTGCTCATTTTGTAATGTGTGGTTCTATATTTAATAAAATGTTGGAAAGTGCTGCATATACATCAATAAATGATAATGGATTTACTTATAAAATAGACCAATATAGTCAAGAAACTTTAAGTAAATTTAAAAAAGGATATAAATTTGAAAAAGAATTTTATGGTATGTCCACCAAAAAGGCGCAAAAAGAAATGGGTAATAAAACATTAAAAACTGGAGAAGGTCTAATTACTTACCGTCCCGTAGAATATACAATGGAAGGGTGGGTTGATAATTTCATTTCATATTTACGCTCTGCAATGTCTTATACAAATTGTCTTGAATTGGTAGATTTTTGTGGTAAAGTCACATTAAACATTATATCAAATAATGCATATCAGGTAATTAATAAATAAAGGAGCTAAAAGCTCCTTTTTTTATTTACTTTTACTAATTTTATATTATTTTATGTAAAAAAATAATATGGCAAAAACAAAAATTGATTTAAAACAGATGTCTATATCTGAATTAAATGAATATGCAATCGCATCAAAGAATATTTGTGATTTTTTAAGTAATAACGCTAGTATTAATAGTACGAACCAATTTGGAAATGTGCTTTATGATAATAATGTAATAAATGAAATGAATAAATTTAAACACATTAATTATTTGATTAATGCTCAAATTAAGAATAAGTTATTAGAAATAATTGACTAATGGGAAGAATAGTTGATAAAGCAAAAAATTTATGGTATGGTTTAATGTATGGTCTTAAAACTACTGAAACTGAAATTCTAACACAAAAAGGAGCACAAAGTGATGAAGGTGTATCAATTAATCAAAATGTTGATGCTGAAAAGATGTCTCGTGCATTGTTAAATGGTCAAGAAACACAAGCAGTTCAGGAATTAAGATATAGGGCATATAAAGTAGCTGATGAAGCGTCAAAACTAGAGTATATCACAACAGGTTTGGTATTACCAAAACAAGATAGCCAACATGTACATATTGATGAATCAGAAGGATATGAATTGATTTTAATTCAAGGTAATGAAGAAATGGGAAAAGGGGTTCTAGATGAAATTAATCGAGTTAATACATATGGAGAGCAGACAAAATATATTTTACAAGTGGAACGAGATTTTTTTCCTAGATTCAGAATAGAAGAATTTACAACTAAATTAGTTGTAAAAAAAATAGATGATACTCATGTACAGCTTGATTTTTATGCAACAATATATCCTAATGAATTTAAATATTTGTCAAAAGGATTTATTAATGAAGTTAATAAAATAAAAGATAGTGGTATTAAATCAGATGTTATTGATTTACAAGGATTGAAATTTATTACACATAAGGCACATGGAGTAAGAGATTTAATGGAATATAAATTTGATAATATTTTCTTTAAGAAAATTGATATTTTTGATGGGAATTTTGTTATTAAGTTTAAAGCACATTTAAAAAATGAACCTGTTGACTTAACTGCTCGCTTTTATAGTAAAACTATGGATGAAAAATACCAAAACAATGAGAAAAAAGATGTTATCTTTAATTTATCTGAAATAAATAATAAAGAATATGTATGTTCTGAATGCGGTAAAATAATTACAAATGAAGCTCATTTAAGACCAAATAAAGGTGGTAATTATAAAGTAATTGTTGGCGATGATGGAATTGAACACTATGAAACTGATAAAGAAGAAACAGCATTCTACGATGCTCAAATTACATTAGAAACATATGGAAGAGTTTTATGTAAAGATTGTTTAAATAAATTAATAAAAGAAAAAAAGATTTGATATATGGCAAGAGAGTATGCATTTTTAATGATTGATTATGAAATGCCAACATTTATTAAAGATTTACAAAATAAAATACCTAAAAACGAATTATATTTTGGCACTGATGAAGAAAAAAAAGATAATCAATATGGGCTTGAAAAAGAAAGTCATGTTACATTAGCCCCTTGTTTAGATTCTGATGCTGATTTAACCAAATTAAAAGAGTTACTATTACCATTAAAAGAATATAAATGTATATTAAATAATATATCTATATTTGAAAATGATGATTATGATGTACTAAAAGCTGATGTTAAATGCCCAAATATGCATAAAACTTATAATAAAATAAAAGAAAATTTTGAATTGCACTCTGCATATAAAGAATATCATCCACATATGACAATTGCTTATATGCAAAAAGGGATGGCTGACAAATACAAAAAGAAAATGTTAGACAAAATAGAAGAGTTAACACCTACGAGTTTTGATTTTAGTTATACAAATGATAAAGGAATTGATGTTAATGAAAAATTTAAATGATGTATTTCCTAATACATCATTTTTTTTATTATTTTTCTTATAAATCTTTATTTTATGATATTTAGTACTTATTTTGTATAAAAAATAAAAGCTGTGGCAGATAGTAACTTAAATTTAGTGAAAATTTTTGAAGATGTTCTAAAATCAGAACGTGCAATTGTAGTTACATTACCATCATCAGAACAATGGGAAGATTATCAAAAAGAAATGGATGCTGTTAAAGATTATTCACAAGTAATGAATTTTAAAGTTCCATTTTTTCCAAAAGGTATTAATAAAGGGGATAAATGTTATATTGTTCATGATGGGAAAGTAAAAGGATGGATGGAAGTTGTTGGAATGGAAGAAAAAGAATTTACTTGTTCAACAACTGGAAGAAAATGGATGGGAAAATTTATTATGCGTTCAGGACCTTTTCACCCATTAGAAAGAGAAATACCAATGAAAGGTTTTCAAGGTTTTAGGTATTTCAATTTAGAAGAGCATTTATAATAACAAAAAAGAAATTTAATACATCATGAGTAATATAGAAGAGATGTTTAAAAAACAACTTAACAAAGAAAGTTTCTCTAAACCAATTAAAAATCATAACAATAATGCAAATGATTTAAAAAAAATAGAATTTGATGAAATCTTGTCTCAAATACCAAGTGACGATGAATATCAAAAACAACTGGAACAAAAAATTAAAGAAATGGGTGGAATATCTGAAAATATAGAACAACCTATTAATAAAAAAAGAATGTGGGAATATAACTCTATTGACGATTTACCAATAGCAACTATACAAGGAGAAAAAAAATTTGAAAACCCATTTATAAATGTTTCTAAAATAAATGTGCGTGATTTAATATCAACTGAAGAAGATGTTAGAGTGGTAATAGAACATGTGTTTTGTCCTAAATGTGGAGAAGAATTAATATCTTTAAACAGTGTATCTTGGAATCCATATAATTTTGAAAGAATAATCACAACTGAATGCCCTAAATGTCATTTTAAAGCATTAACTGATGTACCAGTTCCAACAGTTAAATATTATAATAAAAATAATGAATTAATAAAAGCCTTCGATGAAAACTAAAATAGCAATTGACCTTAATGATGTAATTCGTTCATATACATCACAATTTGCATTTCAATATAAAAAAGATATTGACCCACATTTTGATATTGACAATGTTAATATTGAAAGCAGTGATTTGACACAAACTTTTCCTTTTGATAGTGAAGAAGAATATCAAGATTTTGTATATACTGACCACCCTTATGAGTTATTTGGATGTGCTGAACCAATGGCTCGGCAACTACAATTTAGATTTCATGAGTGGCTTGGAAATGACCTAAGAAATATTGTAGATGAAGATGATAACCCAAACGAACCTGATGTGATGTTAGTAAGTCCATTTGAAATCAATCTAACAATTCAAGCAAGTTTATATTTCTTACATAAAATAGCATCAAGAGTAAGAGAATATTACTTTCCTAAAGATTCATTGACTATTTGGGACAGATGTGATATATTAATTACAGCTAACCCTTGGTTACTTGATAATAAACCTGAAGGTAAAGTTAGCATCAAAATTAAATCTTCTTATAACACTGAATCTGAAGCTGATTATGAATTTGATTCTTTTATGGAATTAATGCAAGGTGGGACAAAAGTAATGGAAGATATTTTAAATAAAATTAAAAAACAATAATAATATGTTTTTGGAAATAGAAAACGAAGTTTATGCACTTGATTTAGATGAAATTGTTGATTTCATCTTCAAGCCACACAATAATAAAAATGTTGAAAGTTCTCAAACATTAGTTTATTCAACTGATGAAAATGATAATGAAAATAAGTTAAAACTTGTTACTAAACAATTGACTGAAAATAAAAATAATGATAATGCCAATAATATTGATGCTATCAAATATGATTTAACAAGACAATTGCTTGAAGTCATCATGGGAATTGGAGTTAAAACAAATCCATTTGGTGAAGTTGTAGAACAAGATGTTGCAACTGAAAGTTTAGTTGAAAGTGTATCGGTAGGTGAAGCAATTGCATTCAATACCTTTTTAAACAAAGGATTTTTAATAAATGTTAAACAAAATTAATCATGGATAATACCAAAGAAATTGTACAAAGAATTGAAACTGAAATAGGAAAATTAAAAGATAAATCTTTTAAAGTGTTATTTTATGTACCTGATGCTAAAAATAATGCAACAGGGTATATATCATACATATACCAAATGGCTTTAACATTACAACAACTTGGCTATAATGTTAAAATGTTATATCAATTAGATAATGAATATACAGCAGAAGAGTTAAAAAAATTAGATTTAGAGAATCAACCAATTGATGATAATAGAGTTTTTGTTGGTGTTACTGAGTCTCTTGGTGAAAAATATGCGACACTTGAACATGCTAATATTCAAAACGAAGAATTAGAAGTATCACCATCAGATTTTTTAATCATTCCTGAAGTTTATTCTTCTGTAATGAACCAAACAAAAAAATTATCTTGTAAAAGAATCGTATTAACACAAAACTACAACTACCTTACAGATTTTATTCAAGTAGGTGTTTCTTGGGCTAACTTTGGTATTACAGATACAATTACTAGTTGCTTAAACCAAGCTGAATTGGTTAACTCTGTATTTCCTTATGTTAAAACAAAAGTACTTACTCCTTATATACCTTCTTATTTTTATGAAGGAAATGAGCCTAAAAAATTAATTGTAAATATTATAACAAAATCACAAAAAGATGCCAACAAAATCATTAAACCATTTTATTGGAAATATCCAATGTATAAATGGGTATCATTTAGAGATTTGAGAAGTTATCCAAGAGAAATGTTTGCTGATTATTTACGTGAAGGTGCAATTACCATTTGGGTTGATAGTGATACACAATTTGGCTATGCACCACTTGAAGCTATTAAATCTGGAAATATTGTAATTGGTAAAATCCCTGAATTAATACCTGAATGGATGTTATCAGAAGATAAAACACAATTATTAGATAATGGAATATGGTTTAATGATATTAATAGTGTGCATAAAATTATTGCTGATGTTATACGAACATGGATAAATGATGATATTCCATCTGAAATTACAGATGCAATGAAAGAAACTGCTAAAAAATATTCATTTGACGAATATAAAGTTAATTTAGATAATTTAATAAACTCTTATATTAATGAAAGAGTGAAAGAATTTGAAGAAGTTATCATTGTAGCAAAAAGTAAAATAAATGATGAAAAAGTAGAAGAATAATGAAAGATTTAACAGTAATTATACCATTACATGAATATGATGACACTATTGGCAATTCATTAATGAATGCGATTGAAAGTGTTAAAAAACAAGAAAATGATGATAACAATACATCTATCATCATTGTAGCAAAAAATGATATTGTTTCATTAATAAAAAATAAAATAAGTAAAGTAAAAGGAATTGACATTTTATCAAATGATGGTGAAACAGATTTCTGTTCCCAAATTAATCTTGGTGCAGCTAACTGTAAAACTAAATATTTTTCTATTTTAGAATTTGATGATGCTTATGCGCCTAAATGGTTTAAAAATGCAGCACAGTATCTTAATTGTGACCCATCTATTAATATTTGTTTACCATTAAACGAATATAGAAATAGTGAGAACGGAGAATTGATTTCATTTGGTAATGAAATTGTATGGGCTAGTGCATTTTCTAATGAGCTTGGTGTTATTGACAGTGAATGTCTTGAAACAAAATATGATTTTAATATGACAGGTGCTATTTTTGATACTAATGATTTTATTGAAATTGGTGGACTAAAACCATCAATAAAAGTTGCATTTTGGTATGAATTTTTATTAAGGGCGACATATAAGGGATTGAAAATATATGTAGTACCTAAATTTGGATATATGCATATTTTGAATAGAGAAGGCAGTTTAATGTCTCAATATACAGCAACTATTGATGCAAATGAAGGCATTGCTTGGTATAACTTAGCAAAAAGAGAATATCCATTTAAAGAAGATAGGAAAAAAGTACCCAATATGGAACTTGAAAATAATGAAATTAATGAATTAAAATAATAATTTGGCATCATTTTAAAGGAAAAGAACGATTATTTTAAATTGTTAAAAGGAATGAATCTTAAATTGTTAAGATATAAATGATAATACGATGTTGCTAAAAATATATATAAGCAACAAAATGGGAAAACGAGGAAGAAAACCGAGTACCGAAAAAAGAACAGGCTATTTTTATGAAGAAGAAGAACAGGCTTTTGTTGATTATATGAATTGTGAAAATCAAGAAGAAAAGGATAGAATTTTTAATGCTAAGTTATTACCTGCATTTACTAAAATGATAGAATCTATCATTAGACGATATAATCTGTTTACACCATCTGAAGAGTTTACAGATACTTTTAATGATACTCTATCATTTATGTTAACTAAAATTAGTAATTTTGATGTTACTACTGGTAAGAAAGCCTACTCATATTGTGGAACTATTTGTAAAAACTACTTAATATATAAAATTAATCAATTTACAAAAAACAAAAAAAGAAATGCATCTTATGATGATATGGCTAACGAGTTAAATGAAGATTCAAAATTTTCTTATTCTGATAACGATTCATTAGTAACGTTCAATACAGAATTAATTAACGAAACTATTGAGGAAATGCAACAAATGCTCCTTCCTGATAAGATACATGAGCTAACAGAAAATGAAATCAAAATAGGACATTCATTATTAGATTTATTGATGAATTGGCAAGATATTATGGCTCATATGGGAAGTAACAAGTTTAATAAATCATCCATTCTGTACTTTTTAAAAGAAACCACCTTATTATCAACTAAAGAAATTAGAGATGGTATGAAAAAATTTAAACATATATATTTCAATACGAAAGAAGGTTTATTAAACTAAAAAATGTAAATATTACTATTTATTAAAAAATATAAAAAAATGAAAGTTACACCTAAAAGATATAAAGTTAAATTAAATTCAGTTGAAAAAGTAGAAGAATTACTTCAAGAAACGTATAATCAAGCATGTCAACAGATTGTTACCATTCAAGAAGAAATGAACAAACTTTCTCAATCTACCATACTTGCAAATGAAATTACTGATGCTAAAACTAAATATGCCAAAGCAATGAATGATTTTATTGCTAATAAAGATAAAGCAATTGGAAGAAAACTTGAAATTGCTAAATTCATGGGTGATATATTGAAATATAATGGTGATATTGAAAAAAGTGTTAATGAAAATGCTGCTAATACAGCAGTTGGTGGTCTGAATTGGGATGAAATTAAAAAAGCTATGCAATCAGTTGAAAATAATCCAACAACAGAAGAATATAAATTAAACTAATATGGCAAATTTAAAAAAAGCTAAAGCATATGCGTTTGCTACCATAGCAGCAGCACAAACAATATTAGAAAAATATCCGAATCTTTCTACAACAGATTCATTTATTTCTATTAATGCTTCAACGAATCCATTTGATTTTCTAATGGATTTGTTAAAAAGTGCTGGTGGTTATGATAGATTAATTAATGTTTTATCCAAATTTATTACATATGAATTGGATGGGATTGAATATGCTATTAAAGGTATTTTAATTGCTAATATTAAAGATTTCATATCATGTTCCATAAACCCATTCATTAGTGAAGATTTGATTAAAGAAGGTATTTGTTTTGATTTATCACAAATTGATATAACAGGTCAGCTTTTAGCAAATCCATTAGACCCTAAAATTGGTAAATATTTTTATTTTGGGTGTGATGGAATGAATTCAGCAGCAGAAGTTGTTGGCTCATTAGATTTTAATGCATTTCTTTGGTATGTTATCAACAAATCTAATGGAAGAGTTATTTGGGATAATAGGTTAAAAAGAAGTAAGAAAAGCACACAATCATTAAGTGATGATGATACAAGACCTATTATAACAATAGAATATATAGAACGTTCATCAGGACTGAAAAACAGTGATTGGAGTCAAGGATATTTACAAGTACCATACAATAACATTATTCATGTTATGTTAGGGGACACAACAAAAAAACCATCATTACCAGGTGATTTAGTGCCTGATAACTACAAAAAAAATTATTATAGGAAAAGAACGTTAATACAATTTAATTATGATTATGTATCTTCCATCAAACTATTTGATTCAAAAGTTGTAGCAGCGCAATTGTTGGATAAATTAACAAATGCATTATCAATTGATATGTCATTAACATTTAACCAACAATTAATTAAATATGAAGTAAGCGAAATTGTTAAAAGCGTTGTTGAAACTGATGACAGTGAAGTAAGTGATTGTTTTTTTACATTCTCTAATGAAAAATATAATAGTATGTTAGAGAAAGCAGAATTGGTACATGCAGGTTTATTTTCAATAAATGGAGAACAGAACAATAGTATAACAATTAATCCAGAAGATATTTTAAATAGTTTAAATGGGATAAGTGAAGCAGCTTCACTGGAAGAACAAAAAACAATTATTGAAGGGGCATTAACTGAAATATCTAAAACATTATCAACAACATATGAAGATGAAAAAAATAATTTGAATTTCAATGTTCAAATGAATTTTATTGATAATATTATTAACGAATTAACAAGCGTGATTGTTAGTTCATTAATATCACCTAAATTATATTTGTTGTTGGCAATAAATTTTAAACTTATGGGTATTCCTGGAATGCCTGATGTTAAATCTTTTATTGCTATGAGTAAAAATATGTTAATACAAATTATTCGTATGATACGTGATTTGATTATTAAATTTTTACTTGATTATTTAATGGAATTATTACAACCATTGATTGAAATGTTATCAGCTAAAATGGTTGTTGAAAGTGTTCAATATTATAAAACGTTAATTGAACAATTAATTAAAGCTTGTCGTTTAAAACGTGGTGGAACACAAGATTGGAATATGGATAATGTGGATTATGCTGATATTATCCAGACTGAAACCCAACCAATAATAAATGAATGTTAAATATAATAATATATGAGCTGGATACAAACAATAGCTGATGGTATTGGTGCTGCATTTGATTTTGTCAGACCTGCATTAATATCTATACCACCATTAATTATGGTGTGTTCTATTATGCAACGTCCTGGAATGTCTGCCATAGCATTAGCAGCAGCTATTATAAGAAGATTACCTGAAGCTGGAATTAATACAGATGCATTAGATGATGGTTCTCAAAATAAAGTCACTGCTTTTGTGAGAATTTTGGCTGAAGAAATTGTTAATGAGATTAAAAATAATGCAAGAGTTGATGTGGCAATCCCACCAGGGGTTTTAACAAGTTTTGGTACTGGTGCAAATGCAGGTGGACCAGTATCAGTGTTTTCAACAAACACAACTCCAACAGTAACTAATGGTATAGTAAGATAATGGAAAATTTAAACTTGGCTACCAATGCCGAATTGAAAAAAAGACAAGAAGAATTACAAACAGAATTTGATGAAACAAAATTGTTTGTAGCTAAATATATGCTTCATCTGGAAGAATTGGAAAAAGAATACATGGATATTGAAAATATCCTTAATAAACGTTTAAAAAAGGAATAAATGATGACAAATGATACATCAATTGTAAGATTATGTGAAGTAAAATCAATTATTGATGACACAGATGGGTTAAGAATAAAAGTTAGATTAACCCCTGAAGATAATGATATTACTTTGGATAAAGATTTACCTTATGCATTTCCTTTAATTCCAAAAATGCTACATGTTACTCCCAAAATAGGAGAATGTGTTTTTGTTATATTAGCTAATCAAGGCGATAAAAGTGGAAACAGATATTACATAGGTCCTGTTATTTCTCAACCTCAAATGCTCAACAAAGACCCATTTAATTTCTCTGCGGTTTCATTACTTGAAGGAAATCAAGTAATATCACCTGCTGAAGCACCATCAATGAATCCACAAATTAATGGTACTTTACCTGAATATGGTGATATTGCAATACAAGGTAGGCAGAATTGTGATATTATTATGAAAGATAATGAAATGAGAATTCGTTGTGGGTTTAAAGAATCACCAACAGCAGCACAACCAAATAATTTATTTTTTAACAAACTTAACCCAGCCTATATTCAGATGAAATATATACAAGGTAAACTAAAAACAAATAAAGAAGAATTTGGAAGTGCAATTAATGTTGTTGCTGATAAAATCAATTTATTAAGTCATATATCTAGAGATAATTTCAATTTAACTGATGCAACAAGTTTAATAAGTGATGAAGAATTATTAAAAATATTAGATTCTGCCCATCCAGTAGTATATGGTGATACTTTAGTTCAGTTTTTAAAATTATTTTTAAATGCGTTTATGACACATAGCCATGCATTTCCAATGGACCCACCAACAAACAACACAATTTTAACAAATGCATCCACATTTAATTTTAATGAGATGTTATCGACTTCAATCAAAGTAAATTAACTATTTATTGTAAATAAGAATATAAAATTTACAATAATGATAGTTACTAAAACGTTTTTAGACCGTTGCAACACAATAATCAAAGACAGTCCTGTAAATACAGGTTTAAACCCTGTTGCAGAACTTAACTATTCAAAACTACTAACCAGAATAATCCTTCACTTTGACCACAATAAAGTGAAGGATTTGGTGTGTGATAAAACCTACCCTGATATTTCAAAACTTAAACATGTATTAAAAATGGTTAACTGTGGTTCAATAGATGCTTCCACATTTGATAAAAAAATGTTATCATCAACATTTAATAGCAAAAAAGAAAGAGCAGTATCATTTGATTTAATATTTTTTTTAATTCCACAAACATGGGATAATGGTAGAGGGTTTGATTATGTGGAAGATTTGTATATTGGCTCACATAATTCTCTTTCAACAGATGGTTCTAATTGGTATCAGGCAAAAAATGGTTTTTTGTGGGAAACTGAAGGAATATATACAACAAACAAACTTTCAATAGAATTAGATAAATTTTCATCGAAAGATGGAAATAAAAGTAATATTATAATTGGTGTTTCGCATTTTGATTTTGGTAATGAAAATATAAATTTAGACATTACAGAAACTTTTAATAAATATATTACAGGTGAACTTGAAAATTATGGTATTGGAATAGCTTTTTCACCAACTCTTGAATTAACAGAAAAGGAATTTACACAATATGTTGGTTTTTTCACACAATTTACTAATACATTTTTTGAACCTTATGTAGAAACAACATACAATGAAGTGATTTCTGATGATAGAGCAACATTTTATTTGGATAAACCTAATAGATTGTATTTTTACTCGAATGTAGGCGGTTTTCCTACTAATTTGGATGAACTGCCCATTTGTAGTGTAAACGGGTCAGAAATCGCTTCTAAACAAGCGACAAAGGGCGTATATTATGTTGAGTTAGAATTATCTTCAGAAGATTATGGAAATAAAGAAATGGTATATGATACTTGGACTAATCTTATATATAAAGGAAAAAAATTAAAAGATGTAGAACTTGATTTTGTTACTTTATCTGAATTTGATTTTTATCAATTTGGGAGTGGAGACCAATTACCAAAACAATATGTACCATCTATCAGAGGTATTAACTATGATGAAAAAATTAAACGTGGAGATATTAGAAAAGTAATAGTTGAAGCAAGAATACCTTATACAACAAATCAATTACAAATAATTGATAATATGGAATACAGATTATATGTAAATGATGGTGTGAGAGAATTGGATGTCATTTCATGGCAAAAATTAGAGAGATGTTGGAATCATAATTATTTGTTAATTAACACAAATGATTTATTACCAAATAGATATAAAATAGACATTAAAATATATTCAAATATGGAAGTGAAACACTTTGAAAATATTTTATCTTTTGATATAATTAATGATGTAACCGAAGTTTATACATGATATTTATTAATAAAAGAAGTATAAAAATCTATGAAAGCAATTGAAATTGTAAAACATACATATTATATTATAAAGGTGTAATGATAATGTTATCATTGCACCTTTTTCTTTTTTAATAATAAAGAATAATTTAAAAACTATGGGTCGTAAAAAAAACCTGAAAGGTCTTGATGAAGCTGACTTGGAGCTTATCAATTCAAAAATGGCATATGGTGCTGAAGATAGGGGCGAAAGTTCCTACACCAATTGTTCGAAAGCCTTAAATTACAAAATTAACCTTAAATGTAAAAATCAATCACAAAAACTTTTACATAATCTGATTAAATCAAAAGAAGTAACATTTTGTGCAGGTGCAGCAGGTACAGGTAAAAGTTATGTAGCATTAGCAACAGCTTTGGAGTTATTAAAAGGCGATAATGCTTATAAAAAAATTATAATCGTTGTACCAACTGTTCAATCTGATTTAGAAATTGGTTTTTTAAAAGGAACTATTGAAGAAAAAATCATGCCTTATGCACAAGCCCATATATACACAATGGAAAAAATATTAAATGCGGCTGGTAACAATGGTAAAGAAGTTGTTAAAGAACTACAAAAATGTGGATTACTCGAAATCATGTGCGTTTCTTTTTTGAGAGGTTTAACAATTGATAATGCTGTTGTATTGATAGAGGAAAGTCAAAATTTACCAAAATCAGCATTTAAAACTTTATTAACAAGAATTGGTGATAATTCTAAATACATATTTGATGGGGATTTAGACCAAATTGATAATAAAGATATAAAGAAAGGTGCATCAGATTGTGGGTTAAAATATGCTATTGATAAACTTAGTGATTTGGAAGATGTTGGAAGTATGCAGTTTACTAAAGATGAAATAGTTAGAAACCCAATCATATCAAAAATTCTTGATAGATGGGACGGAAAATAATAAGAAGTTAAAAAAAACGAGAATTCTTTTGGAGTTCTCGTTTTTTATTCGTATATTTGCATAAACATTAAAAATGAAAATATGGTCAACCATGATTTAGTAAATAAAACGAATTATATTGGAGATGTAATGAAAGCTCATAATATAGATTATAAATTTGATGCTGAACATTGTTCAATTATGATTTTAATTGAACATATGTACGAATTATTAAATAATACAGTGTTAATTCCTAAAGATTTGTGGAATGAAACTGTTGTTGAATTTAATAATGCACAATATATTGAAGCAAAATCAGTGGTTGACGAATTAATTAAATAATATGGAAACAAGAGATGAATTAAGGTTTAAAGAATTTAATGTGGGTGTTATAGTTGGAAGATTTCAAGTTCCTGAATTGCATCGTATGCATCATGATTTGATTCAGTCTGTAATTGATAGACATGAAAAAGTTTATTTGTTCTTAGGAATACCAAAGAATAATGAACTTACAATTTCAAACCCTTTGCCATTTGATGCAAGACAAGAAATGATAACAACAGTATTTCCAAATGTTAAAGTTCTATTTATAAAAGATAGAGATTCAAATGAGGAATGGGTTAGAAATCTTGATGACCAAATAGAAAGTATTACAACTTCTTTTGATAAAATAACTGTTTATGGTAGTCGTGATAGCTTCTTAGAAACGTACCATCAAAATGGTGGTAAATATCCATCATCAGAATTAGTTTCAACAGAAAGAATTTCTGGTACTGAATGTCGGCATGATGTAGCAAGAAAAACAATTAATTCTGTTGATTTTCGCAAAGGAATAATTTATGCGTTAATGAATAAATAAATATGAATAAAAAATTACTAATAAAACACTATCACTTCTAGGTAAAATTAACATTTAACTTAGAAGAATATGATAAAAAATTTTAAAATTAAGACCAATTATAAAGGTCGTGGGTATAAGTACAACAGAGCTTATGTTAAAAAGAATCATGCTAGATTTATACCATTTAGTAAAGGTTCTTACATATCAAAATGGGATGACGAATATTGGTATTTCAATAAAAAAATCAATAATTATATTGAACGTTTTCTTTTAAAAAATGTTGGTAAGAATGTTGATGAAGTATTTAATAAATTTTCTAAATTACATTTTAGAAATGCCAAAGAAATGTTTGACAAATGGAATGAATATGTTAAATCAATACATTCATACTCATGGGATTTATGCAGATATGGTAAAATATTTGGGTTTTATGTGAATGAATATAATATTCTCTGTTATAACAAATGGAACAAACGTGATTATAAAGAATATGTACAATTCACATACAAACAATTAAATTGGAATGAAACAAGAGAAATACCGATATTTGGAAAAGTCAGAGAATCACCAAATGGAGAATTAATTGGTATTGCTAAAAGTATTAGGTATATTAATGATTTTTATATTATATACAAAGGAGAGGTTATAAAACTCCCTGTATATCATATTCCATATGGGGAAAAACATTCATGGGATTCTAGTAAAGTTGGTACTTTTGATTATCAACATAATCAAAACTATGAAGAAATATTTAAAAGAGTTTATATTCCTTTGAAAAAAGGATATAGATATGTTTCATGTAATTGGTATGATTACTATTCAGGTGAAGAGAAAATTATCAATGATGATGGTTCATGCGAATATATTAAAAAGGATATAATTGGTAATTTAGGTTATGGTACTTTAGATTTTCACATAATAATTGCACAAGCTGAAAAAGAATATGAAAAAATTATGTTCAAAAAAAGAATCTCTGAAGATTGAAGAAAATGCATATTTGCAAAAATGTTGGATTGATGGAAGTTTTAAATCAGAAAAGGATTGTTGGTATTGTGAAGGATGTGATTTTTATTATTATCCTAATGATAGAGAAATATGGACATTTGCCCCTTATGGTTTAAAATATCCACAAAACTATACCATAGACCAACTTCATAATATGTGGATAAAAAGTAAAAAAGGTAAGAATTAGTTCTTACCTTTTTTATTGTGCTTTAAATGGTTTTGTTGATAATAATGTAAGTGCTTTACTACCCCAATTGAATGCATTAATAGTTTCTGGTATCTCATTGCCAATATTTTTAGCAATTTTCATATCATACATATACAATTCTCCATTATTAGGATTAAAACTTAATATAATTTGTATTAAATCTTCTTTTTCATCAATCACATAATACCCATCATAATAATCAGCACTACCACCTATCTCCTTACAAATATTATTTAAATAAATTATAATGTTTCTATGGTTATCTTGTTGACTAAAATAAGGTTCATTATCCGTTTCAAACTCTTCTTCATCATTATCATATTGGTTATTCATATTATTTTGATAAAAATCTTCTTTTAACATAATTTTAACACAAGATTCTGTAATTTGTTTTATATCTTTTTTAGTTAATTTAATACTTTTCATATTATTATAAATCATTTATTAATAAATATTAAAACATACCTTAAAATAAAAAAGGCTTAGAACATTCTAAGCCTTTTTCTGTGTATATACAATTAAGATTATCTTAATTCATTGATGTTCCAAGTAGTTAAACCATCAACTTTAATATGTCCGTAGTAACGGTTGTTTACTAATTTCTTAGCATAACGAGTTACAATACCTTTGATTGGAGCAAAGTTGAATGGGTTGTACATTGTTGGAGTTAAAGCCATAGGTACATATGGTGCGTAGATATAACCTGTATCTAACAATGATTTACCGTGGTGTCCAATAATCATAGACCAGTGTGGAGAATATGGGTCAACAATTACTTGGTAACGACCTTGTAATGAACCAATTCTTTCAATACCCATGTTGTATTGGTCAGATTCAGCAGATGCATCAGTTACGTGGAAGTATTCTAAGTTATTGAACAATGCTGAAATTTCTGAAGAAACAACAATGAAGTTAGCTCCACCTCTCAATGTTGATTTTTGGATTTGTGCTGAAATCTGATTGATTTTAGTCACTAACTCTTGGTTCCAGTCTTTTTGAGTGTAGTTAGTAGAGAACGCTGCTTGACGTTTCCAACCATTTACATCCCAACGAGCTTGCCAAGGAGCAGCTTTACGTAAGTCACGTAAGATTTCACGGTCAACTTCTGCTGCAATTTGTTCTGATAAGATAGCTGTTAATTCAGCTTCAGCGTCAATATTGTGGAATGCAGAAACGTCTTGTGCTAATTCAGGAGACCAAGTAGCTCTTAATTTTCTTTCTTCAACTGATACAGTTACAGAATCTAATTTGAAAGATACTTCGCCAATTTCAGTTTCTAATTCTAATGAATCATATTGTGCCCAAGCGATTTTAAATAAATCTTTAATAGCTGCTGCCATTTCTTCTTCTGTTGTACCTGTAACACCTGAGAAAGCATTAGGGTTAACGCCAATATAACCATCTAAAGTTTTACCTTGGTCTTTAACTGGTTTTGTTAAATCTAATTCCAAGAATAATTCACCTTTGGCATCACATATTGAAGTATAATCAACAATACCTGCACCATATTTTTGAGTCATTAATCTAAATGGAATTGATTCATATGCAGCAAAAGTTGAATAACCTTTGTCATCTGCATCAGCAATAGCTTTTTGAGATACTACTTTTAAAGAAGCTAAGAAAGCTTCAGTGTCCATTTCATTACCATCAGGACCAGTTAAACGACCTGCATTAAATGAACTAAATCCTGTAACTTTTAATATAATGTTTCTTAAAGAACCATCTAAACCGTTAGTTGGATAAGTTGCTATGTTAGCTAAATCAAATTCGCCAGCTGCGTTCAATATTACAGGAACAGCACCACCAACTTTAATTGTGATTTTACCTTTTGAGTTATCAAACAAGAAGTCATTATAGAATAAATCATATAATGTTTTTTTCATGTATTGAGTAACTTCAGGACCAACTTTTCTTAAACGAGTTGCTGGAACACCTGCTGCTACACCTGCTTTAATAGTTGCATATTCAGTACCAGTTACCATATCAACCCATTTATTTTCAATACCTTGAACTACTTCATCAGGTAAGTAATAACGTGGAGTAACAGCACCATCTAAATTTCTGTCTACACGGTCATAACCCATTAAACCTGCATGAGAACCTGTGTCACCATCAGTAATTTGACCAGGAACTTGGTAATCCCATTGTCTTTCTGAAGTAACAGGTAAAATGAAGAACAATTTACCGATTGGTAAGTTCATTGCTTGTACAGAAACAATGTCATTCGCTAAAAGTTTAGAGAATACACGTCTGATGATAGGGAATACAACAGTTTCAAAAGAACCTGAGTTATCAGAAGCAGTTGCTTCATATATTAAGTGTTTTGCTTCATTTTCGTATAGAGTTGCAATGTTTTCTTTAATGTGACCTTGCAATCCATCAACGAAACCTAAGCGTTCCCATCTTTCTTGAATATCTTGTCTAATTTTCTTTTGTGCATCGTATTCGATTTTACCGACTGCACCACTTGCTAAAAATTCTCTCATTATATTAGAATTTGTATTTTAGTTATTTTTAAATATAAATATTAGTTAAATTTCAGAAATTCATCTATTAATTATAAATTATTAAGACGTTTCATTAAATTTAACGATTCAGTAAGGTCATCTGATTGATAAATTGGCGTTTCTACCAATAAATTAGTACTTTTAGATTCACTTAACTGTTTATCAATATTATTAACACCATTTAATTGGTTCACTTTTTTCAATTCTCTTGAAACAGATTCGTATAACTTTTTACTATCTTCAACAGATTTTGCTTCGCTACCAAAACGTTTAATTATATTGATTTTTTCTTCTCTTGTTGTTGTATTTTCTGTAAATAATTTAGTAATTTGACCTAAATTATAATTTAATACAACAGCTTCTTTCAATGATTCTTTGATTGAAACTAATTCTTTTTTAAGTTGTTTGTTTTCTTCCCAGATTGCATTTGCTTTACGCATTACATCTTCAGCAACTCCAGAATAACGAGGTTGAGCAGTAGTTTTTACTTTTTTACCTGCAATACTTGCATTTCTAGCACTTCTACCAGAAGAATTAGGAACATGTGATTTACTAGTTGTATTTTGTTGTACAAAACCACCAACATTAGTACCTTCTTCTACTTGTTCATCTTCTTCATTAATATTATCTTCATCCTCTTTAGTTTCATCTTCTTCATCAAAAGGTTTCATATTTCCTGCATTACCAACCCAAGGTTTTTCAGTTCCAGTTGGAACACCTTTATCCATTGAGTAAGTTTGTGATGCTTTAGCAGGTTCAGCATTACTTGGAGTTGTCATTGCAGTTTTCTTTTGATAATCTGTTGTGTAACCTAAATTTTCTTCGTTTACTTCTTCATCGTCATCATCATGTAATGCAATTTCAAAAACAGTTTCTTCATCCATGTCATCATCACTTTCTTGACTAGCAATGTCATCCATAGAATAAGTTTCACCTTCAGCATCATCAGTTGTAAAGGCTTCTTCTGTTCCTTCTAATCCTTCTCCACTTTCCATTCCTTCAGCAGCACTATCATCTGATACAATCATGTATTCACTACCAGTTTCATTATCAGTAATATGAGTATTTCCACTTTCATCTTTCTGAATAGCTACTTGGTCATCATCTTTTAAAAGTTTATAAACTTTTATGAATGTATCACTATCTGCTTGTGTGAAGTCATACGTGCCATCTTCTCCTTTATAATCATCAAATTGACTCCATTCATCTTCGCCATTGTCATCGACACCTTCAGCGTCATCAAAACCGAATTCTTCTTCGCCACCTTCCATACCTTCAGTGTCACCATCATCAGTTGTAGTGTCGAAATCTGTTTCAGTTGATGTTTCAATAGAGTCATCAGAATCATTATCAGTAGTAGTGACAGTATCATCTACTTCTTGTTCTTCATAATCACTTTCATCAGCTTCGTTGATTAAGTTATTTAGTTCGTTTTTTACAGCTTCTTCCAATATACCATGTAAAGAAGATTTAGTAGTTTCACGAATGATACTTTCCATTTTTTCTCTATCTTCCATTACATTTTTTACAAATGGGCTTCTTATTTTAGATTCTTTTTTCATTTTCGAAATGAATTAACTATTTTATTTTAATAATAAATATTCTTTCTTTTTTGAAAGTATTGATTTAGATTCCATTACAACAGTAAAGAACTAATTTTATCAATCTTTTCTAAAAGTGATATATCTTTATCGGTTTTATTTTCCATATAAGGCTTTAAATCTGCCATATCAGGAGCAATCCACGCTCCAGGGGTTGAAGGGTCAGTAACAATATCCCAGCATACAAGTTCAAAATCATCTCCAACAACATATTGTCCCATTCTGTTTTGTTCAACAGAACCAACACCTCTTGATGATACACCAATTTTATAGCCTGAAAGCAATAAGTTTGCAGCCATATCACCCATAGTTGAAATAACACCAAATTTAATATATCCAGGGGATAAATGTAATTCGATTTTACCAACTAAAGTATGACCTTCCCAGTGAAGTTCACGTATAATATGAGAAATTCTTCCACCATCAATTGATGAAGAAGAAGGATGATTTAATTCACCAAATGAACTGTTATCCCTTATTTTAGACAAATATTCGTCAACTTGTCTTTTTAATACTTGTTCAGGATAAATTCGACCATTAGCATTTTTAATGCCATATTTTTGAAATACAGCACTAACAATAAAAGGGTTGGGAACTTTCCATTCATTATTATTTTCAAAGCCCTCTCTTAAAGTTTCAAACAATTTTTTGTTGCCATCTATTGATGCAGATATATATCCATCATTTTCAATTAGAATACCTGAACCTGTTTGATTTCTCTTTATTTCTATAAGCTCTATTTTATTATTCATTAAAGTATTTTTTAACAATAAATATATTTGTAAAATTACAAAAGCCTGATATATATCAGGCTTTTAA
>ENA-UOJM01000434-UOJM01000434.1-human-gut-metagenome-genome-assembly--contig:-P116-NODE-434-length-59429-cov-21.177721_pt1 | contig 59429 bp, 55 predicted proteins | sample MGYA00242349_ERZ723896 | MGnify/ENA metagenome assembly ERZ723896 | reverse complement strand
AGAACCTGAAACAGATATGTCAGGAAAGAGCCAATGCTATGGAATGCGATTGCCCGGAGCCAACTAAAAACTGGTCTGCTCGCGCTTACGAGGATGGCGATCCATGTAATGGTATGGCATCTGGAACATCGGCGTTAAGAGTGCGGTTTAAAGTTGATTATAGTAATCAATGTACTACACAAAAGAGTTTGACCGTAAAGGCCACAAGTTCCGGTTCTGAAATCGGAAGTACTACGATTACTATACCAACTGGTTCTGGAACTAAAAGCGGAGTAATATCATTTGACCGTGGTTATCCATGTGGAACTATTAACATAGCTGGACGTGCTGGAGGTGAATGTTAGTCGTCATTTGATATGAATAAAAAAAAGGAGAGGCTGTTTAAGTCTCTCCTTTTTCGTATTAATAAGAAGCCGATACGGTTATACTATCAGCGTCACAACTTGACGAGAAGAACTCTGTAGATGATGTATATCCACCGCAGGTAAGCGTAACTCTTTGTGTATGGCTTTCATCGCCGCAAGAGAATCTTACGGTAGCGGTCTTAGCGTTACACTCGCTTCCACTACAATTTGTACTAGTATCCTCTATCTCGTAAGTCACTCCTGGAGCTGATCCGTAATGGCGCTGCGTTATACGTGCGGTTACACTCCTCCTACATTCCGGTTCCGGGCAATCGCACTCCATAGCATTGGCTCTTTCCTGACATATCTGTTTCAGGTTCTCTAGGGCTGCGGCGGTAAATCAGGATCTTTATCAATGTCATTTATTTTATTGTCAATTTAAATGACTAATATTGTAACAGTAATATTAAAATATAGTGTCATGGCTTGTAGTAAGAAAAAGAAAATGGCTAATGGAGGCAAGGTCTCCGAGAAAAAGAAACCTCAAATGAGATGTGGAGGCAAGGTTAAAAAAAAGAAGTAATAACTGGGGGGGGTGTATCCCCTCCTTAATATCTCGCTACATGAAAAATTCAGAATTTGTATCTAGGATCATAAATGACATGAACTTCATTAACAAGGACGCTCATGTCAGTAGGAGGTGGATATTGTCCATAGGCAGACAAAAAGCAAGGTCTTATATAGCCCAGAAATACGCTGACGGTACTTTGTTCGGTGAGGAATCATTATACACCCATATCAATTGTCTGGAGATGGAGAGAGTTCGGAAGGTTGATTGCTGTTTTGATGAGTTCAAGTTATGCCGGATACTTATGAGATCCAAGAAAAGGCTTCCCGATATGATATATACCCGTATAGGACCTGCTATCATTAAGGTATCAAATATTATGGATGATATTATATTTACCTCTATATCATTGAGAAAATACGCGAACAACAAGGAACGTAAATACGGGAATATAGATCAATATTATTACTATGTCAATGATGGTTATATCTATATACCGGATATTAATATAGAGGCTATAAACGTTGATCTTATTACCTTGGATAGAAAAGCGGCTTTAGAGTTATCCGGGTGTGGAGCTGAAAAAGATAAGCCATGTACATCTCAATGGGATTATGATTTCATATGCCCAGACAAACTTCTTGAATATGTGGTTTCCGAAACATTAAGGGAAACTGTAACCAAATTGCAGATCCCTACGGATGAGAACCCGGATATGGATATTAATAAGAAAACACAAAAAATTCAATAACATGAATCTAATAAGATCAATAATCAATTTCTTTGGTTTCAATGACGCCATAGTTGACGGTATAGGCGAAAGAGGGATGAGAGACAGCTCTATCATAAGATATAATGAGGTGCACGATATGTATGACAAGATTATAAAAGATCTGGGAGATATGTCGGCTTACGTATCCAAGGGTTATATCTATGATAAGATAAAAGAAAGAACGGGATTAAGCACCAGACGTATTAGTAGGATATTGAATCATACTAGGAGGAGAGATCTTAGATTCATCTAATTGTAACAAAAAGGAGAGACTATATAAGCCTCTCCTTTTTTATTATCAACAAGATCCACTTCCTTGGCCATCCTCATAATAAGCGTAAGCTCCAGATGATATCCCGTAGTTGGTTGTTGTAGATTCAGAGAAAGTTCCTGATCCGGAAGGGATAGGGACTATTCTTGTCTCGTATTCCCATTGACCATTCGTCTTCTTGTATCCTATAGTCATCCTAGACGTCTTTTCCGATCCACATGGATTATTATACTGTATGGTGTAATTTATCGTCTTCCCGCTTCCGCTAGACGTCGTTACACTAGCGTTCCATGTTTTGGGGCAATCGCATTCCATAGCATTGGCTCTTTCCTGACATATCTGTTTCAGGTTCTCTAGGGCTGCGGCGGTAAGTGCGGCCTTATCACCGTTACACTCACACCAAGCGCCATCAAATATTTCTTGAATAAGGACAAAATTGTTATATTTGCGATATGAAAACAAAGTCATTTAAAATACTTGATCAGTACTTTCTCCGGTTTTATAGATCTATTATGTCTAAGAACGGGAAAAGGAGGAAGCATACGATTGTAGAGAAGAATGATATTCTTGAATGTCAGTCTTTGATATGGAAGGTCATACGTGATAAGTACTTAGATAATGAGGGTGGGGTTTATATAAATAACATCGGTTATCTATGTCATAAGATCAATCCTAATCGTAAGATATATCTAAATAAGCTTACCGGTACTATTAACAGACGTGGAACTGGTGGATATTCTTATGTCCATACGTGTATTGATTTTATGCCTCGGAACAAGTATTTCCATCTCTATATTTCTCCGGCGTTGAATAAGGAGTGTAGATTGGTTATGGAATCAGGTAGGAGGTATAAGTTCTTGTACCGGGAGGTTGAGTCGGAGAGTAAGGTATTTGGAGTTAAATGGGTTTATAAGCTGTAGAAGTTTTTGTGATCCAGTTAGCCCGTGAGGGTAGACTGGATTTTTTTTGTATCAATGATTCAAATACATATCTTTGTGCAAAAGACTTAAATATGACGATAAAGGGCTTATTGGCCGAGATCAAGGCCGATTTACATAAATACGATGATAGCGGGGCTATAGATACCTCGTCTGTTTATAGGTGGGCTGAGATCGCCTTGAAAAGGTTCGGGGGTGTTATAGCGGTCATGTCCGAGGCGGTTGTCAAGACCAGTAATAAACAGGCGGTATTGCCTTCCGATTTTTTCGATATGCTTGACGCCTATAGGTGTGAGCCTCTTGTCTGTGAGATCCCGGGCGGCGATAAGGCTAAGGCTGACCTCCAACATGAGATCGGCTGGGTCGAGCGCACCGAGCGTGGGTTCCGTTGGAACTCCTGCACCGAGTGTTGTAAGGAAGAGTTTGAGAAGACGATCACGGAGAAGATATATATCGGGTCTCATGAGGTTCGTTTTCATTACTATCATCCCGTAAGGTTATCGATAGGTCGTGGGTTGAGGCGTGATTGCGCCGCCGACAAGTATCGGGATAAGTACGATTGGGATAATTATGATATAACTATATCTGGCAATACTATGTATACCGGGTTTGACGGATTTATTTATATCATATATCGTGCTACGCCTAAGGATGATGACGGTCTCCCATATATACCTGAAACGGCGTTAGGATACCTTGAGGATTATGTCGAGACGTATATTAAGATGAAGATCTTTGAGAACGCTGCTGTGAATGGCTTGATGCAGGGTGCTGGTGACGCTTATAAATTATATGCTCAGCAGGAGCCGGGCAAGTTCGCTAGGGCTATGAAGGAGCTTAAGATGTCGATGATTACATTAAATGATTATCGGGAGCTGGCTGAAGATAACAGGAGGAGGATGTTGTCTTATGGGCGTATGTGGCCCAACGCTTTTGATAAGTATATTAAATTGATTTAACAAAATACGATAATATGGCTGATTGGATACATTTAGATAAGACAAGTGGTACCGGCCCTGCTGAGGTTAGGGTTACCGCTGATATCAATGAGACTGGAGAGATACGTCAGGCTACGTACAAGGTTATAAAAGAAGGCACCAAGGAGGAGAAGACGTTCGTGTGCAGGCAGGAGTCGGTTCCGGTGGTGATCATCCCGGAGTTCGATTACCTTGTGCTTAGGTATATCTGGGCTGACGAGGACGGCATTGACTTTGACACGGCAACTGGTTTCGACAACACCGGCCTCCCGGACGTGGACGGCAAGCTGGTTGGTTGGAGTAAACAAAACCAGACCACGCAGGAACGGGTAGGTGATTATCTTATCCATGGTGGTGATAACATGGAATCAGGTAATGAGGCTGCCTTGATCCAGATGGGACCGTTGTTGGATGGCGATAATTACGATAAATTACCTCTTGAGATCAGGTGCAGTATATACGGTAACTGGTATGGTGGTCGTGAGAAAGGTAATGTCACTATCAAATTTACAGCTTATAAGGGCGGAACGATGGAGAAACGTGGATATGATTTTGTCAATATGGGAGGTGAGGAGGTTTATACCGGTGATGCCTCTACCAACGTATCGGCTCATGGTGAGGATAATTGGAAGAACATAAAATCTTTGTACTCAAAGGTAGGCACAATGATCTATAACAAGGAATCTCGTGACTGTATCGTAAGGATAGGAGAATAAGGTATGAGAAGAAGGATGATAAGGGGGGGGGTAAGGGTATGTCCCCCTCTAAGGTTCCAGATGGTATCTACGCTGTTTATGACGATCTTACCTTATCGCATTGGGCGTCCAAGGATCCATCTATTATAGGCATTTCCTTAGTTCATAAGGGGCATAGGTTTATGATTGAGAAGTATGAAGAGATGAACAGAAGCTATCAGCAAGCAGCGGCTGGTAAAGCCAGTTATAGTAGTTTTTATTGGGGAGAGTACTTTACAGATCAGAGTCTCGATAATTATAACATGGCGGTCTCGAATATCGATGAAGGATGCCTTAGGGATGAGAATGGAAGGTATGATAGCGTACCACATCTTCCTTACAATATATCCGAATGGGGTACAGGAGCGCTATCGGATTGGAGGGGTAGGTCTAATTCGGAGATACTAAAAACCTTAACCCATGGAGGAAGTAGCGGGACCATGGAATATACTCAATACGCTACTGTCGGCCATGTTTTAAATACATTCTTATCCAGCTTCGACGCTAAAGGATTTGATGATTGGTATATTCCATCATGCGCTCAACTTGCGTTGATATTCATGAACTTAATTACTATCAATAGGGCTTTGTCTTATATCGAAGGCAATCCTATTCACGATGATAAAATGTACTGGTCTAGTACCGAATGTAACGAAATGAGATCATGGAAGGTTTTCTTCACTACAGGTTCTTTATCTGATTTAGATAAGATATATGGATGTAATGTTCGTTTCATCAAGGATATATAATTGTCCTTTTATTATGACGAAATTACTTGGTTGGACTTCTTGGATATCCTAGCTTTGCCGAAAACTAGGATCATGATAACTTTAAATGATGTAAATAACGAACTCCATGTCCGGTTATATATACTGGAGGTACTTAAGGGTTATATAAGAGATGATGATTTCGATGGTCTTGTAGATAAGGCGTTGGATTTTGTCATGGAAGGCGTTTCTATGCCTAAGGCTCCGGCCAAGGACACTACCATGAGTGATATATCAAAGAGCGTTTTGGCTTTGGTAGCGGGTGCTGGATTAGATGAGAGGCTAAGCAAAAGCTCTTTAGAGTTAGCTTACGATAGGTGTAAGATGAGGTACGTATTCGATCCTCGAAATCGGGATATACATGGTGTAGTCGTAGGTTATTCCAATGACTTTAATAGTCTGGTAGCTGTATGTGATGAGGGATCGAAGAAAGGAGTGGACAAAGGATCTACTGATTTTGTGGATGTCAATGAGAGATACGTGACTAACGGTTTCTTTTACATATCTGTAGAGGATGCTGACAAGCAATCAAACTACATGAGTGGAAATTCGTAATTATTATGTTTTTGTACTTTACCACGAGGCGTTTAAAAGTGTTTAGTCTTCCTCCTGACTTGTAAAAGTTAGGAGGATTTTCTATTTTTGTGCGATTTGAATGTTTTGCGTAATACGTACAGTTTATTAGAATCCGCCACATAAGTGATTATCTGGCGGATTTATTATATTTGCGAAAAAGATAAGATCGTGCAAAATAACTCTAATATAGCGGTTCCCGATTCCGGGATGAACAGGGATAAGCATCCACAGGACCTATCCCCGTTTGAGTACAGTTTTGCCTTGAACGCTACCATAGAGGGTGACGATGGAAGCCAGCTTAAGATCCAGAACGAGCCTAGTACCCTTTTATGCAAGCGATTTGATGGCTATAAGGTTATTGGGTATAAGAATGACATAGCTGGTGATAACACTTATTTCTTTCTATCCAATCCGGATGATAATACGTCTAAGATCACGTTCATGCGGTCATTGGATTATATCAAGACCGTTGAGGATCAATTGGCTGGATCGGGAAAGGACATCCATCGTATCCTTGGCGAGAGGCTAGAGGAGTCGGATGGTCGTTTCGATGAGATATGTGATTTGATGGAGGTGTTGATAGAGGATGGGACCGATGATCCTTGTCTTAACTTTTCCATTCATCACCCGATCTTCGATATAGAGATCAAGGATGAGAAATGCGGGAAGGTGATATACTGGACTGATGGATATAACCCCCAGCGATATGTTATGGTCGATAAGGCTCTTAACCCGGATGATGATGGTGACTTTTGGTATCATTACCATGGGTATAAGACATGTGGGGATGACAAGCCAATAGAGAGGTGTAGGCTGGCATGCGAGAAGCTGCTGGTGTTCCCGTTGCTGACGGCCCCGTGCGTGGAGCCTGAGGTCGTGGAGTTCGGGGGAAGCTTGCGTGCCGGGACCTACCAGTTCTGCGTGGCGTTGTGCGATGAGTTCGGGATTGAGAAGACCGGATATTGCTCATTGACCAACCCAATCATGTTATTCGATCGCCAAGATATGGTTATCCGTGATGGTTTATGGGGTAAGTCAACCAATATGGGTATCCGCCTTACTGTATCCAATATAGATAAGCAGGTATCTCATTATAAGATAGGTGTTATACAGAATACGGTTGGGTATAATGGTGAGCAAAGCCCGGTTCTTGAGTATTTCATAGAAGGTATACATCCGATAACGGAAAGGACCATCTATTACCTTACGGATCAGTATAGCGAGCGTACGACCATGGAGAAGTTATCCAAGGAAATACCGGTATATAAGACAGCCAGAGGCATGACGTCTGTCGGGAATCGTCTTCTTCAATACGGCTTGACCGTGGAGAATGAATGGAATCTTCAACCGGTCGTTAACTTCTTGGGTCATTTCGTTAAATGGCAGACATCTATAGCCACGGAGAATTTGTATAAAGACGGTGTGGCTTGCTCTAAATACGCCTCTTTCATGCGTGACGAGGTATATCCGTTGGGTATAAGATTCTTTACCAATACAGGATACAGGACGGCTAGATTCCCGCTTATCCCTCGTCCGGCCACAAGGGAGGAGATGGAGGTTATCGTTGATGAGGACGGTAACTCTGACGACCTGTCGGCTGCGTCGGTGCTGGAGAACAACCCGCAGTGCGCAGGGAACAGCCGCCGTCATCTTTGGCAGTTTAAGAATACGGCAAAGATCATAAACGACCCGTCTTGGGGATTTGATGATTTTGGAGGAGAATGCAAGAATCAGCTAGATGTCAAGCAGCTCAGATATGTAGAGCAGGAATATGCCACGGTAGGAGAGACCCAATTCGTTATCAACACGATGGGGGAAGATGTTACGGTAGATGATGCTATTGATTATATCGCTGATAATATAGAGAACCTGTGTGATATCATAGAATCTAATGTAGGTATTACCGACGAGTTATGCGCTGCTATATCGTTGCCGGAGGAGCAAGACGGTATAAAGGCTCCCGATTTCCCTAATGGATGTGATGATATCGAGAGAATAGAGACCAGGACTATATTGGATAAAAACTCTTTGGTGGATTCTAGGATTGATTTTACGTATAAGCTGGCTAGTGATTATACGGAGACCGAGCCTACCACCTTAATACAAAGTAACGCCGAGTCACAAAGGAAGTTCTCTATATTGTGTGATTTCGATAATTACTCCAGTGGAGGTAAGAATATCATAGATCTGGTTCAAGAATGGCTGGATGGTCAGGATGAGGACAAATTCCCGTCTGACATAGATTCTTCAGCCTTGGTCTTGTGTCAGGATATGTCTAATGTCCGGCAGTTATATGATGAGGGTATATGTACTAATGGGTGTTCGGTAGGTGATCCTCACGTGAATCCTACTATTAACGATGTTCAACTTCCTACATTCCAAGGGGGTAGGTCATTGGGTAAGTGCACATATTTGTATCAATATCCCGGATGGGAAGGAAAGAAGCATACGGAGACGATGCTTGATCAGTTAATGGATACGATGGAGGCTTATTTCCCCCAATATGAGAGTCAGTTTGGTATCGAGAACGCCATGTGTCTTTTTGGCGATGGTGATAATTCTAAGTTTAATACCGGTATAACTACTGACTGGGAAGGTCGTGTGTCTGTGCAGAATGATATTGACGCCAAGACCAATTGGTTCGGTAGAAGCAACTTGACTTATTTCAAGTTCTATCCACATGTATCCTCATACGCTAGATGGGTGGAGTTGGATTACGAGAAATACGTAAGCGGTTTATCCGATCCTGATAACGGTATTATGTATATAGAGATGATGGGTAATTATAATTATCCGATCGGTGACTCATCATCATACAACAAGGTTCGTATAACGTTTTTCTCGGACAAGGAAGGTACCGTGGCTCCTAATCCTTTGGCTAATGATGCCAAGAAAGGTGTTATAGTGAATTACGTGGATCATAAGATATTTATGATGCCAAAGTACTTGTTCTGGAATGATGACAAGACTACTTTCCATAAGATATATGTTTGCATCGAGCCTGCTGTATGCGTATTCTTCACCGGTTTCGCCATGAGGCAGGACATGAAGGAGCTTGCCGGATTCTATACGGCCGGCACCGCCATCTTCCCCGCCCCGTTCTGTTTTGGCATTCGGCCGCTGGAGGTGAAATACGTGTTCTTTTTCACGAAAGAATTGAAATTAAGGAGATTTGTTACCTATGAGGCGAAATGTGTCTCATGTGGGGATAAACCCGCTGACTGCGCTCCCAGACCATATCAGTATGGTGATTTCGGATATTGGGAGTCTACCAATAAGTACCCGGCTAATTTTGAGTTGTATGATTCAAGTAAGATCGGGATATCATCGGGAGGATCAAAGAGGAAGGATATAATAAATTCTTTGACGAAATACTATGGGTCTCCTAGATCCGTTGGGGGTAAGTCTTATTTCACCGGTAATGGGGGTAACGCTGAGTACCCCAATACGTCAACCACGTTTTGTCAGAAACCTATACGTCATTACAAGTTTCCGGACAACTCTGTCGCTCCTTTTATGGGTAATCCGTCTCAATTGACCGGTCAATATGGAGTTGACTCCTATATTTATCCTATGGGGGTGATGCTTGATGACGATATCGTTAATGAGTTTCTGGATATAGCGGTAGAGAATGGTCTTATAGATAAGGCTAGACGTGACTCTATAATCGGATACGAGCTATATCGTGGAGATAGGGCCTTGGATAAGAGTGTTATTGGTACAGGTCTGGCTTATGATATGTTTAAGTACGATGATCCCGACGGATCGGCTAACCTTTATCCTAATTATCCTTACAACGATTTGTCTGATGATATGTATATCTATAAGGATATTAATCGTGAGAATTTTATAACGCATCCGTTTAATAGGAAGGGTAATATCTGGTATTCATTCTTAAGCCCTGATATTGCCTTCAACAAGCCTGATGCTCCCACTGAGTGCCTTGTTGATGGTTATCAATTAGGTAAATCCTCTGGTATATTCAGGGAGGTGGAGGATCACCCTAAATGGACGATATTAGGAAGTAAGGCTTATAGTATGGCAACGTCATTGGCTACGGTGGAGGCTATGGCTAATTTAATATCCGCTATAGCTGAGTATACATATCAGTCGGCTTCACAGCAATATGTCGGTGGAGGCGTGATGTTTTTGGCCAACCCGGTGGGTATAGCTCTGACGGCTATTCGTCTGGCTACAGGTATCGCCAAGGCTACCTCCCAGTCTGTCGTGGATATAGGGAAGTACAGGTATCAGTGGTTAACAGCCTTGATAGATAGGGGACCTAGATGGAATTACGCTTATTATTATACTTCTGTCGCTCATTATAATCTATTTTACCAAAAAACAGGGGCATCAGAGTTGCGTGGATTATCTACGGCTAAGTATATTAAAAGCGGATTGTATCCGGTAACGGATATATCATCACAAGGGAAAGTAGTAGGCGGTAAGCCTATAGTTGTAAATAATCTCGATCGTGAGCATTCGTTGTTCATGTCATTTGGTATGGATAAGTATATGCTTGAATATCCGGAGTTGGTTTCAAGTTATGATACCAGCCGTATTCAGGATGAGTGTAATATTCGTAACGATGAGGTGGCTGGTATGACGCCTCATTTTATGACACGTGAATCTTTCGTATCCTGCCCCTATATGAGGATAAAGAAATATTCTCCAGCTCAATACGGGCAGATAGAGGATATCAGATGGGTATCGTTAGGTGGTTGCGGGTTGATGGATGAGGATAAGCGTAAACCTGTTTTTGGAGGTGATGTGTTTATATCCAGATTCTCGCTTAAAAGAAAAATGCCTATGTTTTACTTGACCCAGTTTGGTCAGGGAGATATGATACCATTCCCTTACTACGACTATAGGAATATCGGGTATCCACGTTATTTCGTTAATTACGATACCGGGGAGGATTATCTTAATAAGACCGATACGGATACCGGATCGCTATACTCTTTCCCTAGCCGGAAGAGCGCTTATGAGATGGTTTGCAAGACCGGAGATATGTATCTTAGCGGTCGTTTCTTCCTATACTTCTATGGCATACCTCAGTTTCTTGTGGAGTCTGAGATCAATTGCAATTTCCGTATAGCCGGGCCTGAGCCTTACGAGGGATTTTATCCGGAGGTAGGGGATTATATATCATGGACTCAGGAGCGTAATGTCCCTATATCAAGGGATAATGTGTTTAAGATGAGTCCTGTGTACAAGAATCGTTTTACGCTAGGCGGAAGGTCATTACCAGAGACGTATGATAGCAATTTTTGGGACTGCGCCTACCAAAGACCCAACGGCGTCATATGGAGCACCGCCGACGTTTCAGAGAACGGCATGACCGATCCTTGGCTGTCGTACAAGCCTATGGATTACCATGAGTTCAAGACCTCATTTGGGAAACTCATAAGCATGAAGGGGATAGAGTCGGATCAGATATTAGCCCGCTTCGAGAATCAGGTAGGGTTGTACAACGCCATAGACGTGTTGGCGGAGAGAATATCCCCGGAGAATAGCGAACTAGGGACAGGTGGTCTTTTCGCCTCTCGTGGTATCGAGTATAATAATACGACGTTAGGATATTCCGGGACCCAGAGCCGGGATATGATCAGTTGTGAATTTGGGCATTTTTGGGTCGATTTAAGGCGTGGTCAGGTATTCAAGGTAGATTCTAATGGCAGGAATCTTACGGAGGTCACACCGGGGCTTAGAAACTGGTTTAAGGAGCATCTTCAGATGAAGATCATCCGTAGCCGGATATATAACGCCGATACGGATGCTGAGCTGTCTTATTATGATATCGATAACAAGTTCTTTGGTATAGGTCTGTCCATGGGTTGGGATAATCGTTTCAAGAGGGTATTGATAACCAAGAGGGATTACATACCGGTAGGGAATCCAAGCGAGTATCAATTCCGTGGCGGCCGGTTCTACAGGAACGGGCGGGCGGTGGAGTTGCAGGACACCAGCCATTTCACGGACGTCTCGTTCACCGTTGGATATAACTGCCTGAAGGGTGAGTGGAAATCATATTTATCCTACACCCCTGATTATTATATTGAGCACCAGCATTATTTCCAGTCTGGAAAGAACTACTCAAGTGAAAGTCAGGAGATAGGGTTATGGTCTCATGGATTGACCAACCAATCGTATCAAGTATTTTACGGTAAGCTATATCCGTTCGTTATAGAGGTACCGGTACGTGAGCAGTATGTGAATAAGATCCTCACGAACTACCAATATCGGATGGATGCCAGAAGATATCAGGATGAGGTTAATTACCAAATTCTTAGGACTACTGGATTTAATAAGGCATGGTTTTATAATGATACCAACAACAGCGGTGAGCTTCGGATGGTTATCGCCGACAAGAACGATATGAGCCAGCGGTTAAGGTGTCCTGTAACCAATGACGATAGCCGTGAGATACTGGTGACGGAGGTTGATCAGAAGATAAATATAAATGACTATTTTAACGAGGTCAAAGACGATACTAATAACCTCCCGGTATGGATCAAGGACGTGAATGATATTGACCGGAAGATCGACCCTAGGGCTGTCGATTATCACCGGAGGTGGCGTGATCGTCTTCGTGGCGATTGGTTCTTGGCAAGATTCGTGAATGACATTGAGAGCCGGTTCAAGATGATAGTTCGTTGGTTTAGCAATGAGGAGAAAGTTTATTGATTTATTAATCTATAGGGGGGGGGGTATTTTGCCTCCTCTCCCTTGTATATTAAAAACGACATGGAAGATTTTATTGGTAAGTACAATGGTAATCAAATAGACAGTAGACTTGATAAGGTCAAGGATATGGTTGGCGCCACGGCGTCCGGGGCTGGCGCTGCGGGATTGGTGCCGGCTCCCGCCGCGGAGAAGCGTACAGCCTTTCTTCGTGGTGACGGCACATGGCAGGATATAGATGTTCATGAGCCGGGCTTCTTGGGCGATAATCTCGATAGCGAGGATGATTTTAGAACTATATTATTTAATTTGGGCTTTGATAAGGAATTTACCCTTACCAAAGCGAAATATGATATAATAGCTTCTAAATGTGAGGTTGATATACCAATTCAATATCTTTTATCCGGAGCATCATCGACGTATGGGGTTGGGGACTTGATATTAATTAAGGATTCATCCGGGAATATTCAAGCCATGTTGCGCTCTGGATGCAATACGGGAGCTGGGGTCATTGTATCTTATCATGTAACGATCAATATATCCAGCGACCTTACCCATACGTCCATTGTCACCAGTCATACCGTACAATCGGTATCTAACCAAACTAAGGACATATCCTTAACGATTGGTGGTGACCCAGTCGGAGATAACAGGGGCATCAACTTCTCTACGGCCGGTACAGGGACCAAGGCTTTGATGGATAATGGGAAATATAAGGAGGTGCAAGCTAGGGGTGATATCGAGAACGCGTTTTTAGATACTGTTTTTCATCTAGCGTCTAATCAACCTTCTACTTTAACCCAAGATCAGTATAATACTATAAAATCGTTGTTTGGTAGTAACCCTACGTCTAATATCAGGATGATAAAACCTAGCGATTCTTTTGTGGAATTGGTAGGTGAATTTCTTATCAATGATTTGATGGTTTTTAATGATCAAAGGAATGATTGTATCACTATTTACATCAGCGGTTCAAATATCATTCTTGGTATGGGACTTATGGATATATCTATTTCTGTTTATCCTAATCTAAGTGTTGGATATATTCATTCTAATTCAAATGTTGCTGCATCAAATGATTTCGAGATAGTTCTTGTAAATTCTTTGAAAAATACTGAAGAGGATATAGATTTTGATAATCAACTTCATCTTAAGATGAAAGGTAAGGGTGATAAGGCCTTGATGGATGATGGAACTTATAAGGAGATAGGTTCTTCTGGAGTGGATATATCAAGTTATATTTTAGAAGGAATTGATTTTAAGAAAAATACTACCAAGGAAGGTTTTGACAAGATAAAAAGCTGTGTTATTAATAAACAGCATATGTATCTGTATTTTTATAATGCTGTGGGTGGTGATGAGGTTTCTTTCTATGCCGATGTTATCGCTGGTGTTTTATATGGAAATTTAAATTTGTGTGTATATGATTTTGGTAGTTCGAAGATTGTCAATATTGATATAAACTTACAAGATTATAGCATAACTGTTAATACGCAATGATATGGTGAAAAATAGATCTGCTGTTAGTAAATCAGGCAAGTGCCCTAAATCGGGGTGCATCAAGAAAGTAGGAAGTGATTGGAGGGTGGTTAGTAACAAAACTGGAAAGTTATGGCCGGCGAAGTATAAGTCGAGGGATTTGGCCAAGAAAGCTCTGGCGGCTTATCATATGCATTGAGGGTGTAGGAGGGTAGGTGATATGAATCATGTACCCGCCTATTGTTTTATCCTGCATCCGATTATGTATATCTTTGTAGAAAACGTGATTTATGGCTAAGAAAGATAAGAAAGAGGAAATCCCTTCATGGATAAAGGATTTGTATAAGGAAGATCTTGATCGTGTTGTAAGAGGTGAGCGTCCCATGTATTTTAGGGGTATGAATGATGATCCTTTAAAGAACGTATCCCCGGAGTTTGATATCCTTAGCGGAGGAGCTGCTGTTAAGGGTATGAATGGGATAAGAGGTGCGTTGTCTCCGTTGAATAATGGCATGGGTAATTATAATTTCAGCATTAGGGGTATAAATAAGAAGATAGGCGAGCTGGTTGATGAGGCGGGGTTGTATTTGCCTGAGAAATTAAGACCTGTATATCGGACTGTGGTGGACGCTATGTCGAGATCCAAAGATAAGGGGTTGGGTCATATCACGCAGCCGTTGGCCAACGCTCTGTACCCTGCGGACGAGCGACGGGACCGGCGTCTGGACGGGGAGCATCCCGTTGGTTATGTGGATGCCATAGACGGCATATGGCCTAGGGAGAAATATGGGTTATGGGGAGAGAAAATTGAGCGGAAAGCCGAAGGAGGTTCTACTGGTAATGATCCTATGTATGTAAGACAAGATGTATCTGATAGAGCTTTGTATTTAAAAGACATCATAGGTAACGCCGTAAGAAGGAGGTTGTATAAGAATGTAACGCCTGATGTGGTAGCCTCAAATGCCAGTCTTCCCGATAAGGTTAAGGAATTTATATACGGAAGAAATGGCAAAGCTAATGTTGATGAATACAGCGAACAGCTATGGGGTAGATTCTTATCCCAGCCTAATAGTCTTGATGGAAATAGCAAGGAGATAAGGATTCCTGATAATGTCATTACTGATATTGAGAAGATGTTCAATCGTGACACTAAGGATGAGATAAAGAGGCTAGATAAAAAGATTCGTGATACGGAGCAAGAAATATATGGCTCTGATAAGCCGGCTACAGATGATGCTTATGGTAGGCTGAAGCTTTTGAAAAAGTCTAGAGAATGGGTAGATATCTTTGAGAAGAATCGTAATTCTGTAAGATCCGGAAAGCCTACGGTTTTTTCTGAGTACGATTTTTATCCCGAAGCTGCTGGTGAGCTTACCCCGTTATCAGGGTTTGGTAATTTTACAATTTATAGACGTCCGGATGGAAGGTTAGGCGTTTACGATGTATATGATTTTTATAGTAATGATCAAGAGTTCCCGATTAATATAGCTACCAAGGTATTAGATGCTATAGGTGATAAGTTTGAGGAGAGAGGCTCTTTCAAGGATTATAATCCTGCTCCAGAGAGTGGTAGGGATGCTCTTATTCGTAACGCTATTATGTCTAAGAATAAGTTGGAGGACAAGGCTGAAGGAGGTCGTATAAATACAGGGAGCGATTATGGTTCTGGAAAGTATGTGATTGATCCTCGTAGATCAGAAAATAGCAAAATGGCTGTATATGATGAGATATGGGATTATCTGACGGATAAGAAGGGGATACCACAAACACAAGCGATCGGCATCCTATCGAACATCGCCGCCGAGTCCGGAGGGGACACCGAAGCCCTAGGAGCCGCCGGTGATTTTGGCATCCAACAATGGCTTGGACCGAGGAAGAAGGAGCTACAGCGCAGGTATGGTAAGAAACCGACATTGACCCAACAACTGGATTATCTTGTGGATGAGTATCAAGGTCGTGTACCAGGACTAGGATGGAATTATATGAACCAAGGCAAGTTCTTTGATAAGGACGCTCAAGGCAATGTATATAATTACTATATGTATTCGAAGGCTGATTTTGATAACGCCACGAATTATAAGGACGCTACCGTGGCATGGAATCAAGGGTACGGAAGACCCCTTGGATCGACATTAAGAAACGAGAAGCGGTTTGAGTTCGCCGATATGTTCTCCAACAGATACGGTGTCCCGGAGAACGAGCCAATGAGATACGAGTTCGGACAGCGGGATTCGGGCACGGGAGACGGAGGTCAGCAGCCCGTGCCTGAGACGGTAGCCCCTGCCGATCCTTCTTTGGCTTCCCGCCCTACCATGGACAGCTGGTGGGAAAAGGAGGGTCAAGACCTGTTATATAAGATGCTAGCTCAATCCGGCGCTAACAAGAAAGCTATAGAGGACATCGCTAATAATATTAAGAATGATCCTCAATCAGAGGCGCAGATAGCGGAGGCTGAGCGTATGCGTAAGGAACAGGCGAAAAGGCAGTTGGTGCTTAATATGATACCGGGGTTGATGCTGAATATAAAAGGAATGTCGTCAATAAAATCCGAAGGAGGTCCTGTTGGGGATGATAAATGGTTTTATGATAAGGATCAACGAAAACGCATCGTGGACAAGTAAGAGGCGATAAGAGCATTAAGCAAGGAAAGGCATAAGATTCTAAATGCGTCAAGATCTGCTTTTCAACAGGGTCTTATAGATGAGGATCAGTTCAGGAGGATGAATAATCTTCCTATATTTAAATTGAGTGATAATATAAGAGGAGGCGGAAACAAGGATGTTGATCTCTTGAATAGTCTTTTTGATACAGCCATGTACGACACGTTTGGAGAATCTGTTAAAAAGGGGTCAGAAGAGGGTGAGATAAAAAGGAAGGAGAGGTTTTATCCCTATAAGCTTATGGCTGATACTTTACTTACAATAGGTGATATAGCCACAGCATCTCCTGGATTCTTGAGGTTAATAGAGAGATCAGGCGCTAGATTGTATCCGTTATTGAATAATATAGCCCATAGTAATTCTGTCCAAAAAATATCTGGTGTATCAGGAATAGGTGTTGATTCTTCTCAGATGGCACTAAGCCCGGATGATGATAATTTTTGGAATATACTAGGGGTGGCGGGTGCGGCCGCTGAATTGATAGGTGGTATGGATATATTAAGAAATACGAACGTGATGGGTAGGATCGGAAATAGATTGGATGATATTCTTGATATAGCTAATCCTGTCGTGACTTTAGGAGGGTTAGCTAATGATATATTGGACTAATTCGTTATATTTGTCTGTTTTTAAAAATATTTTAGTATGAAAAGGTTGTTGTTTTTATTTACTATGTTATTGACGCCATTCGCTTTGATGGCGCAAGAGGTAATCCCATCAGAAGGGCCTATTACTATTGATCTGACTACCTTTACCGGCATCATGGCTTTCGTCACGATGTCAGCCACTCAGCTAGCTAAGGTGGTTCCGTATATCGACACCCATAAGTGGGCTAAGATCCTATCGGCTGTAGTTATCGGCATGCTGGTATGTATCCTGGCTTGGGTTCTTCAGGTATCCCCGTTGTTAGTAGGGAGTGAATGGTGGGAAGCTCTGTTGTATGGGGTGGCTGTCGGGCTTAGCGCTGCTGGCTTCTATGACTTGGTGAAAGCGATAGGTTCGTTATTTGTGAAAAGGATCTAGCATCTTGTAATTATTTGAGATATGTAAAATTTCAAGATTTTATTATCTATAATATAAGCTATTATATTTTGTAATAATATTAGTATTGCTTATATCTGTGCGCCTACCTACTCATCACGAGCGGATAGGCGCATTTATTAATTTAAAACTTTTGGTAAAGGTATGAAAAGTAATTTGATTTTATCATCAGAGAGTAGGGAATTATTAGGTAGGAACATTTCTGTTATGTCCAAGGACGGGTTTGTATGCATAACGGAAGTTATGGAAGCCTTGAATGAAAAACGTAAATCTATGGGGTTGGAGTCTAGAAGGCTTGATCATTTGTTTGCTACTAATGGATTTCAGGAAAAGATGAAAGCTCTTGTTAGGGAGCTGAGTATTAATGATATATGTACTGTAAGAAATCTTACGGTACAAAACCATGAATTGAAAATCAATAAGATAACCGATCTCAAAAAATACGGAATGGCTTACCGAAGAGGAAAGGGGGAGGGTCAGAAATGGTATGTAAATCCGTATTTTTTTGTTATGGTAGCATTGGAATTGGATCCAGAGATATACGCCAAGGTGATAATATGGTTGCATGATGGATTCATAGAGGACAGGAATGCCGCTGGCGAGGCTTATATCAAGATGAGTTCGGCCGTTGCCAGGTTGGTTAGCGACAAGAGTCAGTTGTCTGATAAGATATCAAGGGTAGCTAAGGCTATTAATTTTATTGTCTTTAACAAGCATGAGAGTGGGATAAGGAATACGGCTACAAAGAATCAGTTAAACGACATAGTAGCTGTAGAGAATGTTATTACCGGCATTATAGATGGAGGCTTTATAGATACTTATGATAAGCTTATAGACTATCTTGGGCATGAATGGAAGAAGAAATGGGGTAATCCTGTTGCGGCTTTAAAATATTAGTATTAAAGAGACTCATCGTTATATAAATGGTGAGTCTCCGTTTTTTTAGATTATCTTTGTGTCAGAACGAAATTAATTAGACATGAGCAAATACGTAATCAAGAGGAAGATACCTAAATATCAAGAGGCCGGGGAAGTCGGGTCGTATATGCTTGGTAATATGGATGGCATACAAGGGTTAGGTATAGAGCCTTTGGTGAATACCAACCAAGGATTACCTATATCAGTCAATCCGTTAGGAATATATTCTATGGATACGCCTGACCGGTTGAGGAATAAATATGATACTGCTTTTGATCAGAAGGATATTTTTCCGGCTAGCTTCAAGGGTAGTTTGCAACGTATAGCTGAGAATTATCAGGACAATGGTATTACGCTTAATAACATAACCGTTAATGATGTTGATAAATCTAAGACCGGTTCAGGCGAGACGGATGTTTTTGATTTTACCTCCATCCCTTACTATGGTGCTGATGATATAGGATCTAGGTTCACTCAGATGGGTCGTGGTATAGGTCGTATGAGAAGCGAGGGATATGGTAATTTATCCACCGGGGCTAAGACGGCTAATGTCGTAGGCACCGTGATGTCAGGTATCGGTGGTGTCTTAGGGTTAGCTAGGAACGTGTTCTCAGGAATGGCGTCAGAGCAAGGCACTCGTACTAATATCAGGTTGGCTCAAGAGCGGGAGGCTAGGCAAAGAAGGCAATCCCAGATGCAGTATAAGGATGGAGGCGGTGTTTATCTAGGACCTAATAACAGGTTCGATAGCGGTAGTCTTACCGGTGAGTATCTGTATCCGTTACCTAAGTCGATGGAAGACCAAGCCAATGTAGAGGTTGAGAAGGGCGAGTACGTGGAGCAGCCCGGAGAGGCGCCAATGGAGGCTATGGGGCAGAAGCACGCCGATGGTGGAACCCCCGTTTCCTTGGAGGAAGGTACGAAGGTTATTACCGATGATACCACCATAGAGTCGGATTTCGCTAAATACATTAGGGATACGTATGGTATTAAGGCTACGCCAAAGGATACGTACGCCACGTTAATGGATAGGTATAAGGCTAAGATAGGTCTTAAATCAGCTTATGATGATCAGAAGAAGGCTTTGGATAAGTTGAAGAAGAACGATAAGATAGATGACGAGAATACGAGGCGCTTAAACGCTTCCGTATTATCCAAGGCTATAAATGATAGTAACGAGACGGTTAATGGCTTAGAAGGAAGATTTACGGACTTCGCTAATGTCATATACAAGGAGCAGGAAGACCGGAAGATGAAGAAGGATGAGGATACTTATTTTGCCAAGGGAGGTGAGATAGATAACATCATATCCAGATCCATGAAAGAATACGGTCTTACGGAGGAGGATATAGCTGAGGCTAAGAAAGAGCTGCTTAAGAAAGTGGCTGGTATTCGTCAGAAGATGGAGAAAGGTGGTAGCTCTTTATTCGATTATCTCCTTACTTTCCGTCCTGTTGAGAACAAGTATAATAATAAGGATAATACGTTTGGGTATCAGCGTCAGGGTCAGGACGGTTCTTATGGCGGCATTAACGCTGATGAGAGACTGGAGTATTATAAGACATTCATGCCTTTGGCTTATGATGCTTATATGAGTGCGCCTAAGGCTACTGCCGCCAAAGCTCTTCAGGATGCTATATATAGCACCACTGGTGGGTGGATGGGCTTGGCTACGGCGGAGAACCCGATCATCGCCAACGCAGAGGCGCTTCGGGATTACACGACGCTCGTTTCTTTTGGTGGTGAGGATAGTCAAGGTAATTATCCGGAAGATAAAAAAGCCACATATCATGATAGAATGAGAGACAATAAGTTTGGTCAATATTCGTCATCTCGTCCTATGATCGGTCTGGACGTTGTTACAGAGGAACAGCATAAGGCTCTTAACGATGCCGGTATCACCCATTTTAGCCAACTGTTCTCTGATAAGAACAAGGATGTCGTTAATAAGATACTTGGGGAGGATATGCTTAAGATGCAGGCGTTAAGATCCATGAAAGGCATGGAAGGTCTTGATTTTATACTTGACCCGCATAAGGTGGCTCCCGGTCCTATGGATATAGGTGATGTGGAGGATCCTGATGTTAAGCTGGATATGCCTGAGCTTATTGATGCTAGTACCCTTCCTAAGACGAATACCAATACAAATACAGATAAGTCGGATAACAATAGGGGAGGAAGAAATATAGTAGGTGGTGGTCTTGATTTTCCTGAGGTGTTCAGGATGACTCCGGGAGCCGTGACAACGGAAGGTCTGGAAAGACATTACGCTCCTACCGTGGATCCGGTGTTGAGATCGGCTGATCAGTATATGGTTGAGGCTAATCGTGCTTTCCAATCACAATTGGATCAGATGAGTAATGTCCCGGATTCTCAAAGAGGAGCTTTATCATCTAACCTACAGGCTATCATGAGTTCTAATATAGGTAGGTATATTAACGAGGTAGAGCAGGGCAATGTCGCTCAAAGAACTTGGGCTGATAATGTCAATTCTCAATCATGGGCGAATACTTATGACAAGAACATAGCGCAACGTCAAGCTTATCAGCAACGGATATTGCAGGGATTGGCTATAAATGACGAGAACTGGGCTAGGTATTTCGATAGCGTCAATGATGAGATTCAGCAGAAGTGGAATACGGCTACGACCATGAATACATTAAGGTCTATATTCGGGGATATCAAGATCGGCCCTAATGGACAGTTGATCGCTGATCCTCAAGGAGATATATTGAGTTATAGGAGATTATATCCTGCTCAGGAAGTAACTAAAGGCAAGAAAGGATAAAGGATGGCTTCACAATATAGTATATTAAGGAATTACGGCAAGTACGTATCACCCTACAACATGGATGTCATGATGCAGGGGATGGGGTACATGCAGCAGAAGATAGATACCAATCGGCAGGCTATAAACGAGTATGCTGATTATATTATCAATTCTGACATTATAAAACCTCAGGATAGGGAATATCTTCAGAATAGGTTAAATGGGTTGATACAGGACGTGAATAACGTGTATCGTAAATCTAATTTGGCTTCCGACGGTATAGCCAGAAGCATACAGGCTCGTCTTGGAGAGGCTCTGGATACCCGTGTGTTGAATGCTATTGCCGGTACTAGGGAGATCCGGGCTTTTAGCGAGAAGATGGAGGATATGAAGCTGAACAATCCCAAGATGTATAGTCCTATAAACGAGGCTGAGGCTTTTGCGGATGCCGTGGCTTGGATGAATGACGGTCAGGTAGGGACACGTCTTAATCCTATACATTATACCCCTTATACGGATTACCACGCTGAGATTGATGAGAAGATGAAGAACTTCATCTCCCTTAATAAGGGAAAGAAAGTCAATGTGCCGGTGATTGATGCCAATGGTAACAGGACGGGGGAGATGCGTGAGATGTATATAGATGAAATGAGCTATGCTCAAGTCAGGGATATAGCCATGGCTTCCATATCAGAGAACGGCAAAGCTCAGATGCAACTAGAGGGTAGGTATATGGCTAGGACGAATCCTGACCTATTCAATGTCCAGAGTACCTCTGATTTCCTTAAAGGGTATATTGATGATTTTAGTGCCAAGGAAGAATCTATACGTGCCAAACTAAAAGGGGTAGGTAATGATAAGATAAAGAAAGCTAAATTGGAGTCGGAACTGGCGGATATCACCAAGCAGAAAAATGATTTCGTGGAGGAGGCTGAGGGCGTTATCGGCAGCAACTACAGCCCGGAGCGGGCCGGCATGTTCATGGTACGGCAGCAGTTCCTTCGTGGTGTCGGATTGAGATGGTCTTATAATAACTCATATGAGACGCTGGGCGTAGATGAGTATTACTTTAAGGCTAACCAACAGATGATGGAAAGAGCTAGGTTTAACGAGACAAAGAGGCATAATCTGGCTATGGAGAAAGCCGCGTTGATGAGAGCCAGCAAATCGGGCAAGTCAGAGAATGGTGGTGGAGACGATGATATGACAGGACCTACCGTGGTTACTAAGAGCGCTAACCTTGAGGACGTAAATATAAGCGATGAGTTCATGAACGGGTTCATAGCCAACGAGAGGGCGGTGACTACTGGCATGGATAATTTCGTTAAATCACTATCAGATGACGCTAGAAGGAAGATCGACGCATGGGCGTCTGATCCTGAGAATAGTAACGTGGTCAAGGATATGGATAAAGACCAGATCATCATGACATATTTCAAGGCTAATGGTGGATCTACGAATACGCTCCTTGATTATAATGGCAAGGATAGTTATATAAAACTTCTTGGGCTAAATACCCAAAGAGATAAGTATAATAAGATCAATGATGGATTCAATAAGGCGAGCAATGCTGTTTTGGATGGTATTGATACTATAATTCAGAGAGAAGCTAGATCGGATAGTGGATCAGGTATAGATATTAGTTATGGATTCGGCACATTCAATCTTGGAGATATTAATAACAATGGCGATAAGGTTTTTGATATAAATGGTATAAACGATATAACGTTAAACGATTGGGCTAAACTGTCAGCTTATAGTTCTTTATTGAATGATAATATAAATGTTGTTAATAGTCCCGTTAAAGGGGAAGCGCCATCTATATCGGTAGATTCAGGTCAATCTAGTGTCCTACTGGATAAGATAAATAATCTTATGGGGACATCCTTCTCGCTTGATGATATTGAATCTATAATGTCTCTTGTTGTGTCTGGTGCTAATAGGAATATACACGTCAAGGCGATAGAGGATAGATTTGCTGGAGATAATAGAGCGATTGGTGTCGCTACCGCTTTATATAATGGAGCGTATAGGGAAAGAAACGATTTGTTAAGACATAAATGGAGTCGTGGTGATCTAGGCAGGATCGCTGATGACACTAAACGTGCTGGCGAGGATTATCTAAGACAATATCGTCATGAATATGCCGAGCGTGAGTATATCTTCTCTGGTAATTATCCGTCTAAAAGCAAAGCTGAGTATGATTATATAAAGATTAGTGATCTATTCACTCGTGGTGGTGGTTTTATCCCCAAGGATGAGGATAATGCCAATAAGAAGATAACGTTTACTATATCTCCTATAGGTGATGGCAATTATCAGATCATTGGTAATAATGGAGGTGATGGAAGATCTGTTGTTGAGGTAAGTGAGGCAGATCTAGCCGCCAATGACCTTACTTTTTATAAGGAGGATGTAAGTATCCCATCCGAGACCTACGACTCTGGTGTTGTATCTATATCGTTTGCCAATTCAAGCGATAACGCTTATGGGAAGATGGCCAAGGCATTGCAGGTAGCTCCTGTGGCTTATGCCAGCGGAGCTAAGGATATGACAATGCCTTATATAGATATGTTCACGAATATAAATGACGGTAATATCAGGAAGAATCAGATGATGATTGCTACCGATGTGTTATTTGATAACGCTTCTATGTATGAGTTAAGGGCTTCCGGATATAAGTATAATAACGGTTCTTCCGGCATAAATGTTGATATATACAGGAAGGGCGGAGTAGCGAATGGCAGTACTCCATTATATTCCATTGATCTGGATGGTGTGGCTTATGCTGATGAGGTAGCCAAGAAGGTTGATTTTTGTCCTCAATATTACTTGGTTATGGCATGGCAGCAGATACTTAGCAAGGAGAATGAGGTATATTGGAGAAGTGAAGGTAGATCTACTACTGATGATTTTGAAAGCTTCATCTCGCCTATAGCTAGTATGATTGATCAGGAGATAAGAAACAGGAATAACGGAAATAGTGGAAATAATGGAAATAGTGGAAACCAATAATAACGCTCCCAGTGGAAGGGATCTTGCCAACAAATACGGGTATCCTACTATGAGCGTGGATAATATAAAGGCTGTTGGATCGGATTCCTATAATATACCGGATCGTGACTTACCTCCGGTATTGGATCCGTATTCTGCTTCCGAGAGATCAAAGTCCCAGATACCGTCATTGTCAGAAAGGATCAAGAATACGGTAAAGACTAATTATTATGATAACATGAAGCATATGTCCCCTTTGGGATATATGGCTTCTGATCAGAGTTACAAGGGTAGATTTAATCTCACCGGACCTGAGGTATCGTTAGAAGATTCAAGGTATCGTTTAAGTAGTGGAACATGGATTCCTAAATACGAGTCTTATGTACCCGGAGTGGATAATGATACACGTCTGTCAAAGACCCAAAGCAGGACTGAGAAATGGATGAGGGGATTGGGTAAGCTTGCCGGAAAGACTGCCTTGTACGGGTTAGGCGGCGTTATCCAGCCTTTTTATGGTATTTACGCTGGAGTATCCAAGGGTAATTTCAACGCTGTCTTTGACAACGATTTCACTAGATGGCTAGATGATCAGGATAAGAAGATGGATTATGGTCTAGCTCATTATTATAATCGAGAGGAGCGGGACATGAACTTTCTTCAAAGTATGACTACGGCTAACTTCTGGTCTAATGACTTTCTGTCGGGTCTGGCTTTTACCGCTGGCGCCATGTTATCATCCGCCGTATATTCCGGAGCCGGTCTGATGAACCTTGCTCGTACCGGAGCTAGGGCTGGGGTGGCTTTAGCTAGGATAGGCAAGGCCGCTTCAGACACCAAGAAAGCATTCGGCGCTTACCTTAGGGCCGCCCGTATAGGGCAGAGGGTAGGCAAGGGGCTGGATACCGCCCTATTTCTTGGTACGTCTACCTCATGGGAAGCTTCAGTGGAAGCCAGAAGTATGTTGATGGAGGCTGAGGAGAATTTCAGGCGATCTTATCGCAACGCTTATGGGAGGGAAGTCCCGTATGAGGAGCTTATGAGGTTCAGGGCTGACAATGCCAATGCCGCTAACGCCGTATTCGCCGCAAACGTCGGCATATTATCATTATCCAACATAGCTATGTTTGGTGATATGTTTGGTATGGAACTGGGTGTAGACAAGTTCATAAAACGCAATATATTTGGCGTAGGAGCCGAGAGAATGGACAACGGTGCACTAAGGGCTATAACACCAAAGAAATGGCAGAAAATAGCTGGTAATACGTTTAATATCATCAAGCGACCGGTATCTGAGGGTTTGTTCGAGGAAGGTCTTCAAGGTGTGTCCAGCAAGTCAGCGGAGGATTGGGTGGAATCAAGATACAATCCCATGGCTATTCGCCAGAATATAGGTTATATGGAAGCTATAAAGAACGGATTCAAGGAGACCTATGGATCTAATGAGGGCTGGAAGGAGATCGGCATCGGTATGATTATCGGATCGGTTATGGGTGGAAGAAGCCTTGGAGGTATAAGGGAATGGAGCCAAGACATGTCCCGTAACAAGGGGATGGTGGAGGCCTACAATGCCAATGCCGGTGCCTTGACCTCGGCGGCTGTCCAAGCTATTCGTGGCAGCATGGCTCTGAACGCTCAATTATCAGGATTAAGTACGGATAATAACGCTGACGATATACCTAATTCCAGAATCGTAGATAAGACTTTTAGTGACGCCGTATTCAACCGTCTTCGCTATGATCAGGAAATGGGGATGTTAGATGATACTAAGGAGAATTTTAAGACAGTCATCGAGTCTATACCTAATAGCGATATAGCCTCCGATATGAATATGACAGATGAGCAGGTAAATGAGTATAAGTCTAACCTTGTTGGCGAGTTCAATAAGAAGGTTGATAATTTTACTATGGCCAGCAGATTTGCCGACTCCCTTACCGATGGTATATCCAATAGATCATTTAATACCTACATCTCTAACATGGCTTATAACGGTCTTGAGGCTAAGGATAATTTGGATGATATCGCTAATCAGTTAGGAAGGATATACAATACGGATATAGGACCTGCTTTAGATATATATTCTCGTCTTAATCCTGATTCGAGTAGGAATCTTGAGAAACTCAGGAAGCTTACAGATGATATACAGAAAATGGAGAAGAATGTTTTGAAGCTTCAGCAGAGTATCACGTCTAAGGAAGCTCTTGAGTCTGATAAGGTCAAGTTAGCCAAGGAGAATGATAGACTTCTTAAATTGACGGAGGATAGGATTGCTTTGGAGAGGAGATTAGCTACGTTAGTTAACTCAGAGACAGATATATCTAAGCTGTTATTAAACAGGAATGAATCAAGGATCAGCGCCGCCGATCTTATGGCAGCTTATGAGACTATAGTTGGTTTTGAGAATGCTGTATCTATCCGTGGGGTTGATAATTATAAAGAGGCTATGGCGTTACTTAGCGAGTATCGTCATAATCTTGTGGCTTATAAGAATATAAATGAGTCTCTTCGCCGTATGCGTGATAGGAGATTCATACGGTCGCAGGAACGTGGGTTCATGAAGGTCTTGTCAAACATATGGGGAAAGACTTATGAGGAGGATAATAGTAGATATGATTTCAGGAATACCGATGATCCTGATGCTAATTCTCTTTATGCCAATGATCAGGCCATAGATAAGGCTTATCAAGATGGTCTTATAGGAGAGGACGAGGCATTTATGTTCAAGACCTATAATCATATGATCGCCAGATCTATGGAGAATGATATCAAGGCTGATGAGGGCGGTATCGTTGAGAATGTACCTGATAATGAGGATATCATAAATCCTTCTGATGATAGAATCAATAATATAGCTATAAAGATATGGAACGGTAATGAGGATATCTTATCTCCTAGGGAGAGGCAGATATATGATAATAACAAGGATCGTATCAATGATCTTGTAAATGGGTTTGGCGATAATCCTATAGCTAGGCTTAATAAGATTAGGTCAATGATAGATAGGTTAAATACCAACGATAACGTCTTAAATAACATCAGGGATACTATTGATGATATCATAGATATGAACATTAATGGTCTTGATCAGGATCAGGTTAAGGAGGCTATACAGACTTATAATGATCTTATGAATGATATTGACAACGGGAATGAAGTTGATCAGGATAAACTTAATGAGGCTATTGATATTATCAATAACTATTCTGATGGGCCTCTTCTCCAGTTCGTGGAATGGGTGAGGCTGTATGATAATGGAAGTATGGTTGTCAAGGATTACGATAAGTCTATACCTATGGGTGATGTTCTCACGGAGAGCGAACCCGGAACATCCACCGGCAGGACGGAGGCCAATGCCGCCCAGAATCCGGTAGTGTTGATGGCCCAGAAGAGAGAGATTGGCGGGGTCATGTATTATGAGGTAGGAGGAATGAGGCTTGATAGATTCATGGATGGTCTTGGGCTTAAAAGATCTGATGCCACTGACACCGATAATGGGAGGGTGATGGATTTCACCAACGGAACCGACATATTTACTGTTATAGAGTCGAATAACCATTCAAGATGGATGATTAGCGAGGATGACACTCAGGCTTTCGAGAACGCTACCGGTGTCATATTGGGGCGGCAGACCGCCTTATCGACCTCCAACTGGTTCATGGTGTATCGCAAGGGGCAGGATGGATCTATTGTCCCTTATTACACGGGTGATACGTTTGGGTTTAATAATGAGTCGGTTAATCAGGAAGCAACGGCTAGCCTTCGCAAGGGTGGTACGGTAAGGTTTGTGATGGATATGTCAGATCCATATACCAAGGGACTGTATGATAAATACAATAGCCTTAACGTCGTTGATCCTAATTCTGACGAGACCAAGTCTGCCCGTAGTGATTTGGTTAATAATATGGTTATTAAGATCGTGGATGGTGACGGTAATTTTGTCTCGGTGCTAAAAGCCAATGATTCAGACTCAAAAGGTAGTAACGCTGATTTAAGGAATATGGCCTTTGAGTTGTATAGGGATAATGTGGGATCTGTCGCTGGCGAGATTGATATACCGTTCGTAGGCGCAGTCACCAGTGTTTTGCCGGGAAGACCGAACTTCAGTGTAAGTGATGATAATGGTACGTTGATGGTATCCGAAAATGACTTTACCAATGAGACGGTTGGTAAGGTCGAGAGTGTAGGATATATAGAGAACGGGGAGGTTACGATGAGGGATGATATTAAGTATAATATATTTCCGTTCTGTACGGCTATCGTCAGGGACAAGTATGGTGATTATAAAAATTCACGTATCCCGGTCGTAGCTATAAAGACAGGAAATGGAAGAAATTACCTGTACCCCGTAAGATTGAAAAATCAGGATACATCATCATTCTCATCTATGATCGGATCGATGGCTGACAGAATTATAGAGGGTCTAGGTGGTGGAGTAAGTATTGATGATATAATGGATCTTAACAACGCTATAGTCAGATCAGGGCTGGATAACAAGACATATATGATTCCGTTGGCGGGAGACGTGGATGTTATCAAGGGACGGTTAAAGGCTGTCAAGGAAGCCGCTAGTAAGATGCCTATGACCGCTGATGTAAGAGGATGGATAGGCGATTCTAGGACCAAGGAGGATATTTTGATGAATGACGTTACGATCAACATCGATCTTAATAACGATCCTTTCATAGCCCCTAAGTTCAGGATGAGTATTAGGAGGGATGAAACGTTCTTCGAGGATACGGAGACCCCGTTCGTCAACCCGCCCGGTTCCCAATCGGAGTTCGCCTCGCCTACGAAGGCGGCCGAGGACAAGTCTTTGGTTTCCGACGGGAATGTCGTATCCGGAGAAAATGAAGCGGAAAATCCTTGCTAAATAAATTATCTTGATTTATCTTTGCGGTGTCAGTCCATCACCTGATGATTAAGATATTTAAAAGTTGGTCCCTGTCGGGTGCGTGATGGCCCCGGTGGGGACTCTTTATATTATGCAATTAGACTCTTTTTTGCACCGGAAAATTATGCAAGACCTACGCATCCAGCGAGTGAAGGTCTTGATGATGTTATACACCAGTCATTATTTTGTCAATAACAGACAAAGGCAGTTGCTTGACCATACATACGCTTTAAGCAGAAGTCAGGCTTTCGATTATATGACGGAGTTCAATGAAAGACTTAGTGATAAGATAGGTATAGAATGTACGATGGATATTCTTCTGCCTACCGATGATGATAACGCTAATATCATAATCGAGTACAATGGCATCATTAAGAAGTTGATGAGGGAAGCCGAGAGACTGGAGCTTGATACCGACGCCATTAAGGAAATGATGCGTGATCTTCTTAATGAGTTGAAGGATGATATTGATCTTAATATCCTGATGTTTGACGTAACCCAGTTACTTATAAAATACAATCTATTTAGGTTGGATGCCATAACCGAGCAGGAGTTCAAGGACTCTTTCGTCAGGATGGATAGTAGGAATATGGAGATAAAGAAACTAACCCTATCTGATATCAAGAAGGTGGTGATGATGATGGAGGATGGGTATGATTACGCTTTATATATGAAAGAGGAATGCGATTGTTGATTACAATTTTTGTAAAAATATCTCCTGTTTGTTTGTGGTTTCAAAATAAGGTTCTATATTTGCGGTGTCTATCCGTTGCTAGACCATAAGAAGATATTAACTCGCCTAAGCGTAGGCGATAGATGAGGGTCATCAGTGGGGTAACGGACGCTGGTGGCTCTTGTTGTTTTATATTATGAACAAAGATCATATTTTGGGGTTGTATGATGATTTAAGTCATTTTTGCCAAACAGGGAAATTGAAACAAGCTGATTATTCAGGTTATTCTAGAGAGTTAGAGATTATTGTTAAAAATTTTTCGAGCGATTGTGATCGTTCAAAAAACGACAATGTGTTTATTGTTAAGGATTGCAGAATAACTTTGAATGATAGCGATTACAGCAATTTCCTTTATATGGCGCTAATAACGTTATTCGGTAGAAGTGATTTTGATCTTGATTATGCCTTGAAGTTATATAATTATTTTATACTTGCAGCCATAGAACGACAAGATGAACTATATGATGCGGGTTATGATGAGTATATAATTGATAGAATGTGTTTAGATCATGTTTTTAATGGTGTTGTATATAATATCATTATATCAAATACAAATAAGGATGTTGATGATATTCATTTGACTATATCTAATGATCTGAAAGTAAATAACGCTATACCTATGTTGATGTCCAAGATAAGACCATATTCGACAGAATATGATTTTTATGGTTTGTATGATTCTATAATAGGATATACTTATTTTCTAAAAAATAAAAAGAACTATGGATTAAGAAATAGTGGACTGTTGCGTACCTATATAGGAGTAGATATTAGTAATGGTCTTGTAAAAATTGGTAAGTCTAAGGATTTATACACTAGGGAGAGTTGTTTAAGGGTGAGTAATATCTATTTTTATATGATTGCATATGTAGATATGGATATAGAGCGTGAGCTGCATATTAAATATAGTGTATATAATGTTGATAGAGAGTGGTTTCATTTGAATAAAAAGCAGGTTAAGGAAATTATAAGCAAATATAATTTTAGAATTATAGAATCAAATGTTAAATATATTGACAATATATATGATATTTGATGAATAATGAATTTCATTTTTTTTGTTATTTAGGATTGAGCTTTTGCCTGTTCGTGAGGATCGGCAAAAAGATTTGTACTTTTCGGAGAAACATAAGGTTTGTTATTATTGTTATTTGGCTCCCGTCCGCTCGTGAGAGTAGGCGGGATTTTTATATCTTTGTGTCAAAACGATTTAGTAATGGGCAGATCTTGTTATGTTATAAAAAATAAGGAGGGTGGGATAGATAATGTCCTTGCCCCTAACAACCAACCATCAGGGTTATACCAAAGGGCGATGGAGGTACTGGGCGACCAGAAGCAGGCCTTATCGGTCTGGGGTACGGCCTACTCCCCCGACTTCGTGTCTTTCTTTGGCGATTGGATGTCCATGCCATCAGAATACGACTTAGATAGCAATGGGGAGCCTAGGTATGATGATGTCATGTCCTTTATCAAACAAAAGAATTATGCTGTGGGTAATTTCATGGCTGACGAGGTTAAGGATATCAATAACACCCTTACTTCCTTGGGTGTTGATAATATCAATGATCTTAATGATATGATCGTATCCAACTTCCTTTCCGGCGGTGATATATTCATCAACAGATATAATCTTGAACGATCCGGGATGTATGACGCTGATGAGATTGATAATATCATGACTAACCGATCGGAGTATGAGCGGGTAAGGGATATGATGAGGAGGATTGTCGATTTTATGTCTGAGGGGGATCTCAATGAGAAGGATACATATTTCTTGTCCTCCGGATCAGGCCTTGGTGATGATTATATGGTATATGAGGATACATATGACTCGTTAGGAAAGAGACGGGTCTTGAATCCAATGGAGGTAAGGGATACGATCATGAGGGCGGTAGGCGGTATCAGCGACCGCCGGGAGTTCGATCAGGCTTTCGCCTCAGTCCCATACCCTTCCTTGGCGCTCCGGTATCAGGAGGATCAGGATTACGCCGATCGGATGTATGACATATATCGTAATATGACCCGTATGGAGGTCAGGGATCAGGATGGGAATACGATTACCGACTCATATTCCAATAGCACCATACCGTATATCAGTATGCCTAAGGACATGAAAGGTCTAAGGGATAAGGTTGGGGAGATAATCGATATGGATGATTTTAAGGACATCAAGGACGTTTCCGGACGTCTGTATGACATAGCTATGGATCTTGCCGACATGGGCGTGGATATAAGCGAGGCGATCAGCGATGAGATGGTTATATCCAGACCTGAGGATATCCGTGATCTTATGGCGTCGCTGGACGTCATGTTGTCTTCCATACAGGCCGGCAATTCGGTATACGATAGCTTTATCTCCGATCTTGATAGGATAACAGGGAAAGGGAATCCGATATACGAGGTTCAGGATACTTATTCTACTGGGGATAGGATGGTGTATGTAAGGTCCGGGAATACATCCCCTTCCGATATGTATGATAGGAGCATGTTGTATATGGGTAGGAATATGTACCATAACACGGCCCCGATAACCGACACCGATCAGGCCTATGAGATGTTGGTCAATATCGGGATAGAGCGGCCCTCGTACTTGCCGGCTGGCGTGGTTCCCGCCGGGGCTTCCCGTTCCGATATTGACGTGATCAAGGATAACATAAAGAAGCTAGTTATGTCCAACATCTCATCCTCGAATACTGAGAACATGATCCTTACCAGATTGATATACCAGCATCCCGTAACCCCTAAGATGGATGATGTCGATATTGATAGGGAGTTCAGGAGATACGAGGCTAGGCAGGGAAAGGATCGGGATTTTATCAAATCCTGTACATCGTTGAGGAAGATCCAGATCAAGGAAAGGTTAAAAAAATCGGATTTATATAATAATGTCTTGCGCTTCCTTGATTTTAATGGATTTTATAACGTATCTTTGAACCACCATGACAGAGGTACGTTAAAAAACATGGAGATGTCGTTGCCGGATGGTCAGGTAAGAGATCTGTTGTTTGATGTGGCTATCGAGTCCAGCGACAGCAGCATGAGGGATCTTTTCTATCTGGATAGACAGGATAGGATGATGGATGTCGGGTTTTACAGGTATCTGTACCAAAGGAATCCGGGCCTGCTCCGGGAGGTCAACGGCGGTGTCGAGGAGAGGCCGGACGGCTCGTTCTTGGCTCGTGGGAGGTACGACGATTTCGTGTCTTTCCAATCTGGCCTATATGAGAAGGTAGGAGAGACGGTTGATGGATCAATATACAGGTTCGTCGATGATCTTATATACTCCGATCCATCATCATATCAAGAAAACATGGTACGAAGGATGGGTGATGTTACGGTAAGGAGTGACGATAACCGTCTATCAAGGATAGAGGATGATCCCTCATCCAGTAAGATAGTTAATGAATACACTGCTAATACAAATAAGTTGATGCGAGATTTTTCGTGTAGTTAATCTCTCTTTGACGTCGTGAGACGTTTTCTTTCGAGCATTGAAACATTGAATTTATAGATTTGCATGAATCCGGGCCGTAGTGATACGTTCCGGATTTTTTGTCTTGTACCGGTTCTTATTAATACCAATTGCATGACATGACGTGCTTTGATGATGACATATATCACGATCCTAGGATTATTAATTTTTGAACTTTGTAACGCCCGCCATCAGGTGGGGTTATTATTAATTCAAAAATAAATAGACATGGGTACAAGTGGAGACAAAATCGTTTTGTTAGACGGTATGGGTTCCGGTAGTGGAAGCGCCACTAACGGTTTATTATCTATGATTCCGGGGATGTTCGCCAACTTAATAGGCGGAAATAAGATGGATCCGAACTTGGTGGCGGCCTTGATGAACGGCCGTAACAACCGAGAGCAGGGATGTCGCTATGTCCAATAACATAACTTTGGCCTGCTCGGTCGATCCGATCATGAACCAGCTTAACGCCGCTAAGAGAACCAGCTCCGATATTCTCGATAGTATCGATAAGCATAGGAGGACGCTAGAGGCTTGTGATTCGATCCTTGAGGAAATCAATCCGGCTTTTAAGCAGACTAAGGATCAAGACCGGAAGATCAAGAATCTTGAGGAGAAAGTCGATAGGATGGGATCCTCTTTCGATGAGCTAAAAGAGTTGTTAATTAAAAAATTAGGTTAAGATGAGAGTTATAGATTTAGGCGGCGGTCACGATGAGGACTACGATGACGAGATCTACGATCGTAGAGGCGGCCGTGGACGTAGCAGACGTTCGGATGGGACTTACATGGGTTATGGTGGTGGAATATATGACCATTATGGCAAGGAGCATGACGGTAGGATGGATGAGCTAGAACGCCGTGAGCGTGATCTTGAAAGACGTGAGAGGGAGCTGGAACGTGACGAGCGTGAGCTTGAGAAACGCGAGAGACTCCATGAACGTGAGGACGAGATGTATCGCAGGGGATGGTTCGGTGAGCGTGGCATCCGTGACGAGTTCGATGGTACCGAGCCGTATATGCGCAGGGGACGCAGGAGTCGTTACTACTGAGGAGCAGACGCCGATGACCCGGATTATAAGCGGTATATAGACACCCATGGATATCACTTTTCCAAGGAGCTGGCTAGGGAAGCCGCTGACAAGATGCTTAACGCCGACGGGTCCAAGAGAAGATGGACGATGGAGGACGCTAAGCAGATGTTCGATAAATGCGGGGCCAAGAAACCTGATAACGCCACTTGGGGAGATATCCAATACCTGTTCGCTATGTTCTATAGCGACTACTTTCCTAAGGTATTGGATTGCGACCAGAAAATAGTCAAGGCTGTCTTGGCTTATCTGGAAGACCCTGACGCCCCGGAAGGGACGGCGTTCGTAAGGTATCTGGCGGTGCGGTGCTTCGTCGGTGACACAATCAAATGGAGTGATATGATTTAGTTTGATACAACGTTGGAGAACCCTGTCGGCAATAGAATACCGATAGGGTTTCTTTTTGATCGTAGCCTTATTATGATTACATTTGTTCGAGGTAGATCTTTTTGTCATGGTAGGGTGGGCGGGAATGAAAAAAAGGCATCCTCACGGACACCCTTTCCCTTTGGTTGAAAATCACTTAAAACATTATGAGTTACTACACCGCAAATATAGATAATTAAATACAAACTGCAATGGGTAAGGGGTATTATTGGATAGAGCCAGTGGATCAGACGTTAAATGATTTCCAATTTTATAAGGCACGTATCGTAGGCGATCCTGAATATGACGAGAAACATCATCGTGTTATATTGAGGACTGATAAGTATTTCCCTGTCGGAAGTATCTTCCATGTCTTAAAAGACCCAGAGATGTTTGTTATAGAGAGGAAGTTTAAGACATGGGGGAATAAGTATGTCGTTAAGCCTTGTGAGGGTGAATGGGAATGGGATTCTGTCCAGAAACTTAAAGACAAGGCTATTATATTCCGTAGCGGATTCCTGCACGGGGACGGCAGTTTCTGACACTTACCCGTATCTCCCCCTCCCCTCGATTTCTTGGTATTTATGTATATAACTATATTTGAGCAAAAAATAAGTGTAATATGGCAGATTTTCAAGGTAAATACAATGGTGATCAGATAGAGCAGCTTTTGGATAAGGCTAATGATATTGATCTTACCAAATATGCTCTTAAGACGGATAATGCCCCTACCGCCACGAAATTACAGGCGGCTAGGACCATAGCGCTGTCCGGGGCTGTCACTGGTAGTGTCTCATCGGACTTCGGAGGCAACGTAACTATCTCCACGACATTGGCCAATTTTGATGCCTCTAAGATCGCATCCGGAACCATCAGCATAGATAGGTTACCTAAGGCGGCTTTGGAGAGATTGGTCGTGGTAGCTGATGATACGGCTAGATTCGCCCTTACCACCGCTACGGCTCAAAGCGGTGATACGGTAAAGGTCACGTCTACAGGTAAGATGTATCTGATAAAAGACGAGTCTAAATTGAATAGTGAGGATGGGTATGAGCCTTACACGGCCAGTCAGGCTTCCTCCGTGCCTTGGTCCGGGGTTACGGGCAAACCAAGTACCTTCACCCCTCCCACGTCCTCCGCTACCGTTCTTGGCGGTATTAAGGTAGGATATACGACTTCCGGGAAGAACTATAAGGTACAGCTGGATTCGTCCGGCAATGCTTACGTTAACGTTCCGTGGACGGATAATAACACAACGTATAATGAAGCCACGGCCGACACCTTAGGATTGGTTAAGATCGGCTATGCTTCTAATGGAAAGAACTACGCTGTGCTATTGGCTAATGGCAAGATGTACGTCAATGTCCCTTGGACTGACAGTAACACGACTTATACCCAAGCTACAAGCGATAATCTGGGTCTTGTTAAGATCGGGTATTCAGCTAACGGAAAGAATTACCCGGTAGCTCTTGACGGAAATGGTAAGATGTATGTGAATGTTCCGTGGACGGATACCAACACGACATACACCAATATGGGAGCCGCTTCTGCCTCAGCGGCTGGAAAGGCAGGTTTGGTCCCCGCACCTGCCGCCGGAGCGCAAGCCAAGTATCTTCGTGGTGATGGGACATGGCAAACTCCTCCTAACACCACATATAGTAACATGGGAGGAGCAACGTCCTCAGCCGCAGGATCGGCGGGATTAGTTCCGGCTCCCGCCGCTGGTAAGCAGACGTCCTTTCTTCGTGGTGACGGGACATGGGTTGTACCTACTAATACCACATACGGATTGGCCTCTACTACAGCTAACGGCTTGTTGAGACAGCTTAATGGCAGTACATCCAGTTTCATGCGTGGAGATGGCACTTGGGCTACACCTCCTAACACGACATACGCCGTAGCCAATGAGTCTACTAACGGTTTGATGGCGGCCGCCGATAAGAAGACCATGAACAGGCTTATAGGGGTTAATACGGTCACGACATTAGCTAACCTGCCTATTAGCAAGAGAAGTATCACGGCCACGTTATCATCCGCTACCACCCTATCCGTGCAGTCAGGGATGCAGATAGGGGAGGAGCTGATGATCAGGTGCGTCCCGTCGGCGGCCTTCACGCAGGCTATACCCAACTCCGGGGCTTATGTAAGCATGAGTGGTACTTCTATAACCACTACGGCTAACAAGCCTTTCGAGATAAATATCTGGTGTTACGCTTCAGATAAGTATAGTATCGCCGTTAAAGAACAAGATTAATGATATAAGATATGAGCTACGTATATATAAACAGGGAAATATATCCCAATCAATTAGTTCAGGGCGATCCGCTTGATGATAATTACGCCAAGGGCTATAGTTATGATGATTACATTAACGGGAATCCCGCCCCATGGATAGAGCTTGGGGAGGAGCAATTGGCGTTCAAGGAGGCTAATCCTAAAGCTACGGTTAAGGAGATTATCGAGGCTAAATTGGATGACTCAAGGCTTCTTAATGAGGAGAAATCGGCTAAATATGAGGGGCTGAGATCTTATGAGACTGAAAATCTCCATGAGTTTTTCTTGGATGATCAAGATATTTATATTCCTGAATATAACAGACGTAACGCTTTGGCTGATGGGGCTATAGTCGGTAAGATAACGATTATGGGTCTGGAGTTTGATATAACCGAAGGCAAGATCCTGATCGGGATGATGGATAAGTACGATAACGATCTGACAACGGCGTTAGGGGACAAGCAAAAGCAGATCAGTATAGCCACTACCGTAGAACAGGTGGGGGCTGTCGATGTTCAGTCCGGCTATCCTGATAAGGTAAGTGTTACCACGGCATACATCCAGCAACAGGCGAAGGAGAAGGACGCTTCTGATCCTCAAAAAGTAGCTGTCAAGTTCTCTAGGATGGTAGTTAATAATAAGGCCATATCTTTATCTTCTAACGAGAAATTGGATGTTAAGGTCCTATTTCCTATATGGGGACAAGAAGGAGCGGAGTTCGGGCTATCCGTGGATACCGGATTTTGTCTTAGGGTAGTTAAGGAGGATACGGATATCCTTTATGAGGTTATACAACCACATACGTTATCAGCGGAATGGGAGCCTGGACTCAGTACGGCCTCCCTATATAAAGTTGTTGACAAGGAGCACGCCGGGACTATAGGTGATCCTATCCCTTATTTCCCTCCTATGGAGATATTTAAGGATAAATATTACATTCAGAACGCTGACGTGTATAAATGCACAAGGGATAGTGGAACTCCTCTTAGTCATAATTTAAAGGACTTAGTAGGGTTGTATGTTGAGGTTGTACAGGGCTAGTCGTATCTACCCCCCCCCTATATTTGGCTTGTGATATGATACAAGTTATTTTTGGCATAATAAAATGACATTTATAAATAAATAGATTATGGCTTCACAAAAATTTGGTTTCGTAACCGTCGACCCGGTATCAGGATCAGGAGATCAGGCGGTTAATTTCTCCGGTGAGAAACACACCGGTCGTCTTCAACGCACTATCAACCTTACGGTCACCACGAACGGCGGGGCTAAGAAGGCGTTGGTAGTTAATCAGGCAGCGGCTGCTGAGGTGGTAAGATCAGACAGCCCTAACGCTTCCGTACAAAAGACAGGTGGTAATGTTACCATCACCGGTAAGTCTAACAGTACTAAGCTTACGTTCGCGGTCACGCCGGCTGAGGAGAACGGGCTTACGTTACAGCTCCCGGCTAACTACACGGCGGCTGGAAAGACTACGGCTAACGGAGCGGTTATCGCCGACGACCCCGGAGCCGCTGGCGAGTTCGTTTGGAGCATCACGATCTCGAACGTACCGGCCAACGTCACGATCGATGAACTGACAGCCACATTGAAGGTAACTGCCGCTGGTGGTCAGACAGCCAACGTGACGGTAACTCAAGCCGCTGGAGACTCTACTATCGAGCTTGACAAGGAGACTATTAACTTGGATGTAAATGGTACTCAACAGACGGTTAACGTAACATCTAACGACAGCTGGACTTGGGCGCAAGCAGCGGCTAGGACCGTATTGAGAATGATGGGACGATAATCAGTTTCTTTTCGCTTACTCAGACCCCGATCGACTTAAGCCGGTTGGGGTTCTCTTGTTTTATTATCTTTGTGAGTAGAAGATAACTAAAGGATATAATTATGAGTGATTTGAATGTTAATTGGAAGGACGGGGTAGGTGAGGTAACGGACCAGCCTCTGACCGTCAGCCCGGGGTCCGGGACCGGCGACGCCGCTGTTTCTTTTGGCTCGGTAATGAACAAAGGTCTTGACCGTACCCTTGAGTTGGAGATAACAACCCCCAAAGGCGTTAAGAAGACGCTTACGGTGAATCAGGAGGGATGTAGGCAGGCTTATATCACGAGCGACGGGAAACGGTGGTTAACCAGCGACAACCGGGTGTATGGGGTGTTGAAGAGTGACGCTCCATGTCAGTGTAATTATACTTGCCCTGGTGTTTTTTACGTCCGCCCTGATGGAAGCATAACGGACGCACCTTCCAATGATTGTATAGGTGTTGCCCTTAACGCTCAAGGTAAGAGATTTATGATTGAGAAATATGAGGATCTTAATGAAAGCTACGTAACAGCCGGGTCCGGGAAGGACAGCACTTACGCTTTTTATTGGGGTGGAAATGGTACGGATCAGACTGGCATTGCAAATTATGACAAAGCATTTGGAAGTGATAATTACGGTTACCTAAAACCGGAGTCAGGTTCATACAATGGTACCCCTAACCTTCCGACAAATGTTATTGGCTGGACAAACGGGGCTTTGTCTGATCGGCATGGGAAAGCTAATTCAGATGTATTAAAGGGGGTGACTACTGGTGGCGGGTCTTATACTTCCTATGCGACAATTGACCATGTGCTTAATACGTTCTTAGCTAGTGCTGACGCTAAAGGATATGATGATTGGTATATCCCATCATGTCGTGAGCTTTCATTGATATATATGAACTTAACGAGTGTCAATAACGCATTATCGGCTATTGGTGGACAACAATTCAATACTTCCACCACCTATTGGTCTAGTTCTGAAGCTGGCACCCAAAAAGCATGGTACGTGAACTTCAGTAATGGCCGCGTAGACTCAGGCTATGGCGTCATAGGCAACATTAAGGGCGATCACTATCGTGTGCGGTTCGTCCGGGACATTTTACCATAAAATGGCTTTGTTTTTACAAAATTTGTAATTACATTTGTGGCGCATGTCCATCACCATGCTTTCGTCGCTAATTTATTAGGTGATTATATACCAATTTACACCGATATAACTTGACGCTTCGTAGCCCCGGCCAACGCCGACGGCTCCACGTCCCCTACCCGGTTCACCACCGGTGAGATATCTTTGGTTTGGCCTATGAGATTAGTCTTCTCAAGGCCAAATCTTTTTATGTTCCTTGCCGCCAGCAGATCCCTGTCATTTACGGCGCCGCACTCAGGACAAACCCATGTACGATCCGACAACTTAAGATCTCGATGTACGTATCCGCATTCGCACAATTTCGAGCTGGGATCGAACCTTCCTATCCGAATCAAGTTTCGTCCGTACCAGTCCGACTTGTATTGCAACATCCTGAAGAACTCGCCCCATGAGACACTAGCGATACTATTAGCGAGGCGATGGTTTTTCATCATCCCCTCGATATTAAGATCCTCAATGACAATCGTTTGGTTCTCACGTATTATCTTGGAGGATACCTTGTGTAGGAAATCTTGGCGTTGGTTATGGATCCGTTCATGTAGGGATGCTACGGCTAATCTCGCCTTGTTACGTCTAGCGCTACCTACTTTCTTGCGAGCCAATCTTCTCTGCAATACCTTAAGTCTGGCGGTACTGTTCTCCAGATGTTTCGGGTTCTGGTACACATCCCCGTTTGATAGGACGGCGAAGTCCTTTATCCCTACATCGATCCCCACGGTCTTGTCGGGATTGATGACCGGTTTGGTGGGTAGGTCGGCGCCGTTATCGACAAGGATAGATACGAAATACTTGCCTGTTGGGGTCTTCGATACCGTTACCGTGCCTATCTTGCCGTTGAAAGTCTGATTGGCGTAGAACCTAACCCATCCGATCTTAGGTAGCTTGATTCGATTGAGTTCAAAATCCACGGCGCATCCTTGTACTTCTTTATAAGAATTACGGCTGCTCTTTTTGGACTTAAACTTTGGGAATTCGGCGTGTTCCCTGAAGAATTTAGTGAATGCCTGATCCATGTTCCTTATGGATTGCTGCAAGGCCGCAGACGAGACTTCCTTTAAGAAGGAGTAATTTGGGTCTGATTTAAGTCCGGGTAATAACTTGCAGAGATCGATGGCGGACATGCTTACCTTACTTTCCTGATACGCTTTTATCCGCCGTTCCAAAGCCCAGTTATAGACAAGACGACAGCAGCCGATCGACCTGTCAAAGAACTGTCGTTGAACCGCCGTGGGTCTTAATCTATATCTGTACGCTTTAATCATACAACAAAAGTATAAATTTAATAGGATATATACAAATTATTAAGTATATTTGTAGTGTAAAATAGTATATAATTACCTAATTTTAATAACGTGGAGAAGATAAATGTTTTCGATGTTCAGGTCCCTGATGGGAGACAAATCCGTTGTATGTCGTATGATAAGGTTACTTATTTTGATCTTGACGATATATGTAAGTTATGTTCCAGTTCATATGATTTACATGATGTGGCTGACACTAAAGTTATGAGCGAGTTCCTGCATCGTGAGGGTGGACGCTACTGGGTTACGGTAGATGGCGTGAGGCAGCTATATCGAAGGATTGAGTGCGAGATGTGTTTTGAGGTGATAGAAAAATTGAGGGAACTATGATAGAGAAGAGATTTGATTTCGTGATATATCCGTTGGATTTGATTATCACGGTAGGATTGGATTACGAGACGTTATGTAACCGTTTCGAGAACATGGAGCCGGATCATAAGGGAGAATGGGGTGATAAGGATGATATGGATAAGGAAGCGTCTTTCGTGAATCTGGTAAGGGATAGGGACGATGATGATAAATTCGCCATACTTTGGAATTTTTCAAGCGACGATGATATAATGATGAGAAATATATGTCATGAGTCGTTCCATATAGCCATGAGTGTGTGCCAGTTCTGTAATATGTCGCTTGGATTTAAGGTTGGAGAGGATGAGCATGCGGCATATATAGCCGGCTTTGCTGGTGATTGCGTTAGTGAGTTCATCAATAGCAAGAATACGGATTAAGCCATAAATTATATAAGTATAAGAATATCAGCCTCCGCTTATTTGTGGGGGCTTTTTGTTTATCTTTGTCAAAAACATGAAGTTATGTCGAGTTGCGTAATTAAAAGGAATAAGGAGGGTAAGATAACCCGTGTCTTGACCCCTTCCGGAGAGGTATCCACCTTGTTCGATAAGATAGCGGGTATAGCAGCCGTAAGTGATCTTGATAAGGCGGCTGAGGCTTATATGACTATTTATAACGACAAGTTCAGGTCCAAGTTCGGTGACTGGGCTAGATCCGTGTCAAGGAATAAGGATGCCGCCAGATCCATAAGTGCCAAACTTAGCGCCAGCGAGTGGGGGCAACTTATGTCAGCCAAGGTCCTGTCCGCCATAAGCGACATGGATGCCCCAGCGTTGGCCAGAAGCCTTGGGAATAGCGACAATGTCGTGGCTTATCTTACCTCCGGAGAGGTAGGTGATGTCAATGATATGGCTGTGGTAGATACATCCACGGTACAGGAGGTGGATCTGGATTCCATAAACGAGGATAATATTGGCGATACGATACTGAAAGAGGCGTCATGGGATGATATAAGGGCTATCAGGGAGAATATAGATATTAAGGAGACAGCCCGTATGTTATGGAAGGCCGTGGAAAGCGCTTTTACCGGGCAACGACCTAATATCAGGGTGAAGGGTGGAAATATAGATGGTGAGATCATATTTTCTGGTAATGTCTTGCCTTTAAATGATATCGAGAATTATACGCCTCCATCTTCAAGATTGGTATATGATTCCGGTGAGCCTCGCCTGTTCTTTAGATCGGATGATGGCAAGGTATATGATACTTACGCCAACGCCATAAAAGGCTCGTCCGGCGGGCGGGTCGAGGCCGGGTTCTTGGCCGGCAGTGTCGAGGAGAGCGACATCCCTACCGGAGCGACGGACATCTCCTTTGGCTCTTCTTCCATAACTCTCAATAACAAGGAGTCATTCATCCCTGTCCTTAGCATCAGCTCCGATTCTGATATAAGCACCCGTGGAGGCTTTGTTAATTACCTTATCAAGAAAGGTATGTTAAGCGGTGAGCGTATAAGGCTGGGGGATATGTATTATCTTACCGGGGCCGGCAACTCCGATGGTCTTAAGATTTATAACGCTATGGATGCCTTATCCAGCCTCAGGAATAGGTTTGGAAGTCAATCCTCTGAGATGAACGTATTGGGTTCTATAGGTTTTGATACGGAGGTAAGTAATGATCTTGATCTTATCACGACATCGGGGGAGAAGGTTACGGTAAGCAGACCGGAGATCAAGGGTATGTTAAGGCAAGGTAAGTTCGAGGAGCTTAATAATAAGTATGATGGATTCATGGAGCTAGCCTTGTCGTTGATGATGGAGGATAACGCTTTGTACGGGAGTAACGTCCGTGGGGTTATCGAGAATGAGAAGGCGGAAGATCTTCAGAACAGGACTGATATCACCAACATCTTATCCACGTTAGGTATCCGTGTGATGGGTATGTCCGAATATATGGATAAGTATAAGATGCGTAATGGTGTCGAGCCTTCGGCTAGGGCCTTGTCTGACATGGCTAATGGGGTTATCGCTTTGGCTGAGGGGGCTACGGTAGAGGATCTCAATGAGGAGGTGGCTCATTTCTTGATCGATACTTATCGTAACCAGCAGGAGATTGATGAGGTGCTGGATTCTGTTGTTGGTACGTCGTTATGGAATCAGTTCGCTGGTCGTTATTATGAGGTATATGGGAAGGAGTACCAAGGAGAGGAGCTAGACCGGATGGTGAAGCGGGAGATCCTAGGCAAGACGTTGGCCCAGCGGTTCGTTCCGGGCATGGAACAGGCGGTGGAGGATCTGACCTCGTCCGAGGACGCCCAGCTCTCCTTGTTTGGCAGGATAATCCGGGCTATACGGAATTTCTTCTCTACTCAAAGATCAGACTTGAATAAGGTTCTTGATAGGATAAAGGAGTCGGCGTTAGCTGATGATCCAAGCGCATTTGACGTGCTTCTGTTAAAGGATAGCGACCATCTCATGTACTCATTATCGGATGTTGACGTGGCTAATAAGTTGATCAAGAACGGGAGGTCATTGGAGAGGCTATACACTAGGTTACAGAGGATGAGGTCAAGCCAGAGCCAGAGGATCGGGGAAAGCATCTCCCTTCTCCGTGATATAGGCGAGAAGGTGAGACAAGTCGGGGGTGAGCTTAGTAAGAACAACAACCTGTTATCCACCAAGAGTGTCATAGCGACCGCCAAGGCTGAGGTGGAGTATTTGGTTACGGTTGCCAGTAGCTTGCGTAAGAGCGACAAGGGATTGGATTATGAGACGATACAGGTTATCGATAACGTATATGGGGAGATCGTGCCACTTATCAGGAACCTTCGTGGATTCGTCAATAATCAGGCGGCTGATTATTATGGCAGCAATAAGGTTGGTATGGTAGAGGATATGGATGATATATTACGTATGGCGGAGACATCCATGTCCGATATAAACGCCCTTAAAAGTGATCGTAACGAGGATTGGCTGGATGGACAGCTTCGGATGTTCAATATCCCGGAAAGGTACTGGAATGGGATAAAGAAGTTGGTGGATAATATCCATAAGGATATCAATGTCATGTCCCGGTTCTTTGGTACGCTGGAGCATAGTGGTAACGCTATTTTAGGTATGTTAGGCCAACGTCTGGCCAAGGCTCATAGTGAAGCCCATACCGAAGGTATATCCAATATCAATAAGATGACTAGGATGATGAAAGAGCGTGGATGGGGGATAAAGGATAATGAGGATCTTATACAGAAGATAAATGGGAAGAACTCGGATTACCTTGACTCGTCCCGTGATTTCGCCAAATACGATTTACTGCTCAGGACCGAGCAGGCTAAGGCCATTATCGATATATATGATCTTAAGAATGTTACGGGTAAGACCGAGAAACAACTTATCGACCTTCTTCTATCCGATAGAGGCCTTAAGGTGAAGACCCGTGACGACATAGTAGGATATGATGGGGATAAGCCTATCACTAAGGAGGTATATCATATATTCAAGCCTACTATCCAGAATTTCGATATCTCGGACATGACGTTCGAGGATCAGCAACGGTATCTGGATACGATAAATAGGTGGTTGGACGAGAACCGAGAGAAACCTATGGTGCAGGCTTATTACGATAAGATCGAGAAAGTTAATAAGAAGGTCGAGGAAAGACTGGGTCGTAGGGTATCGCAAGCCACGTCCGATTTCATGACCCGTATCCGCAGGAGCCGGTATGTGGCTATGGATAAGTTCGTGAGGAACGGGAAGGTCGATTGGAAGGCGTTTCAATCCGATCCTATAGCTTGGAGATCTTATCTGGATATCTTACGTGACAGGGCTATAGCCAAGAGCGAGTGGTATTCCGATGGGACACCAAAGGAAGCGGGGTCCGAGGCTCTGATGATGTCCGAGGAGATCAAGGCATGGGACGAGGCGTGGGCCGAGGAGTTCGGGAATACCAACGAGGGTCGTAAGGCTTCCGCCGAGTTCAAGGAGATACTGCGTGGGATAGAGCGGTCCGAGGGAGGCAAGGCTGCGTTTGAGTTCCTGCTAGCTGGCGGTCATCTTGGTTTCTCTAAGGATATGTGGGGATCCGAGGAGGGTGATTATTACGAGAATCTGGTTGATAAGATCACGGAGCAATCTGCATCATCATCAAGAATAGAGAAGGTAGAGGAGGCGATGGCAACAATAAATGAGATCAACGATCAGTTAAGACCTTTGCTTATTCAGTACCGGGACAGCACCAGATATGGCGAGTATGATTTCGATCGTCTTCGTGGATCCGCCTCGTTAAGGAAAATAAACGAGCTATATGACCGTCTGGCCGAGGCTAAGAGCGTTATTAACGCCGCCGCTTCCGCTGAGGATATTGAGATGGATATGCCCGATACGGTGGAGAGCGGTGTCACGGATTCTTACCATAACGCTTTAAGGGACGCCATGGCGTACGACAAGGGTATGGATGAGATTAAATTCGCCAAGGAGTATATGTCCGCCCGCTCCCGGAGTCAGGTGGATAGGATGGCCGCCAAGTTATCTCGGAAGAATCCGTCATGGACGACCGTGGAGGTATCGTTCTTGAGAAAGAAATACGGTCCTGACTTCAATAATAAGCTGGCTAACGACATAGCTATGGGTAAGGCTAATGAGGTTCTTGTTGAGTACGCAAGAACCCGGTTGTATCCTTATATGAGAAAATACTCTCCCAAAGGGTATTCTGATTTCATCAGCAAGATAAATAACGGTACGTATAAGGTATCCGAGTTCTTTGACGCCATAGAAAATGGTATATCCAAGGAAGAGAGCGTATCCCGTTTCGGGTTCGATATTAATATGATCGACCTGACGATCAACAACCAGTGGCTTGATGAGGCTGACGCCGAGAGTTCTTTCCGCAACCCTAACTATAATCTTGATCTGGGTTATGGGTATCATACACCTAGATTTGATAAGTACAAGAACGAGGCTTTCTTCAAGAAATACGGTATTACCAACGAAGGGGAGGAGGCTACGATCAATAAGGATAAGTGGGAGATGAGGAAGGAGCTGCTTAACATAAGCCGTAAGGCTATGGAGGATTATGATGAGCGGTTTAGGAATATCTACCAGATACCACAAATATCCAAGGGCGGCGTGGAGAGGATGGTGCAGGCCGGGGTTGACCCGAAGGCGGCTATCGGCAACGCCGTACGTGATATCGTTGGCGAGAGGGTGGATGACCCTATACACGGTCAAGGGCAAGACCTTGGAGGTCTTGATGAGAACGATAATCGGTATAGGATGATCCCTAAATACTATCTCAGTAAGTTGGAGAACGCCAACGACGTGTCCCATGACTTCGCCTACTCCTATTCCATGTTATCCTTACAGGCTACCGCTTACAAGTATAAGAGGGCGGCCTTGGATGATGTCATGGGATACAGGAACATGATGCTGGAGACGCAATACGACGGCGGTAAGAACCCAGAGGCGACGCATGCCTATAGGATGTTCCAAGATTGGGTTAACGCCAGTATCTATGACGTTAGGATAAACAATAAGCGGACTGAATGGAATATAGGCAATTATAAGGTCGATCTTAATAAGCTGGCCCTTATGTTTACCAAATTTGTGTCCAAATCCAACTTAGGCTTCTCCCCGTTCGTGGCGGCTACCGGTGCCCTTACCGGGCAGGCCAACTTCCTTTTGGAGGGTATGGTAGGACAGTACATAAGCAAGGACTCCATGAAATACGCTTATGGAGAAGCCCAGAAGCAGTTAAGCACGTACGTGTCTGAGATCGGGGACATAAATCGTACCAATAAGTTATATGTTATCGGTGAGGCTCTAGGTGTATTCAACGTTCGTAACCGTGTAAGATCGGCGGCGTATAACAAGATATGGAGAACTATGTTTAGAGATCTTCCGTTTAAGATGATGGAGGTTTTGAACTCGCCTTTGGACCCGCAGGTTATTATCTCGGTAATGGATGACACCCGCCTGTATGAGGGTCAGTTCTGGTCATATTCTAATTTCAAGGAGATGATGATGAAGGACAGGAATATGTCCGCTAATGAGGCTAAACGTGATTGGGAGCGTTTAAGGGATTATTCCATATGGAACTTAGTAAATGTCAAGGACGGGAAGATCGTGGCTAAAAACGAAGCTAATAAGGATATTATAGACCGATACATACCTACATTGTCCAGCAGGGTCAGGAGTATGGTGCAGATATGCGACGGCGCCTTGAACGAGCAGAACCGGGTGGGGGCTAGCCGGAACGCTATCCTTAACATGGTGCTGCCTCATCGTGGATGGTTTATATTGGCCGTGCAGCGGGCATATAAGAAAGCCGGTTTCAATTTCCAAACCAACCAGTTTGAGGAAGGATATATGAGAACGTTATGGAGACTGGCCGGTAATGTCTATGGATCGATGTCCGAGGGCAGGATGGGAGAGGCGTATGACGTGCTTAAGGAGGAATATGATAAGCTTACACCTTATGAGCAGGTTAATATCAAGAGATCTATTATCAATATGGCGATATTCGCTACGATGATAGCCATAGGAAGGGCTTTGATGGGATATAGGGAGGATAATGAGGATAGCTGGTTCGGGCAGTTCATTACCTATATCGGGTTCAGGACGATCAATGAGATCGCTTCCCAGACATCACCGTTCATGGAGCTTAACGCCATAGACATGTTGCAAGATCCGCTGGTTACGGCCCGGAAGTTAGGCGATCTCACCGATCCCCGGAACTGGGACCCGTTCGCTACCGTCCAGACCGGCGTGTATAAGGGCGAGAGCAAGCTATGGAGGCAGCTCATGAAGTTCTCGTTTGGTAAGCAATGGTATAATATCAAGACGGCTAGGGATATTAAGCAGACATCCGACTACTGGTTGATGACCAACGGCATGACGATGGGATTCTTCTTAGGAGGCAGGAATAAGGACGAGTCCGGTGAGGACGCTAATTGGTACTTTGACAGGGGAAGATAACTGATATAGTATGACAAAAAAATAGCCAGTCGATTGCTTAAAACAATCAGATTGGCTATTTTTGCATTCCCATCTATCCATCCCGGACGGATGGGAATAAATAATTATCAACTATGAATGCAAATGTAAGCATTTATCAAGATTCCGTAAAGGATAGTAGCGGAATTTTGACGTCCGAATCCAACGAAATAGGGTCTTTGAAAATTATCATGCCTGATAAATTGAATCAGTTGACAGCTCGATCGTCCTACATATGCCATATAGACGATTTCGTTAAAGGGAATAAAGATTATTATGGATTTGATATACAATCTGATAGCGAAATGGAATATGATTATGAACTAATCATAAACAAAATAAAACATATCAATAACAATACTGGTAAATATGAACATATATCAATATTTAATGATTTCCCTGTATTAGGTTTTATGCTATGTCAGATAGCTAATTTAAATGACCTTAGGATTCTTGGTGGATACAGATATAGCATAAGATTGAAAAATATATCAGAAAGGGATATTGTTATAGACTATATAAATAGTATTTTTATAACATATGATAATATATGTATCTATAAAGTTGATAATATTGATGTTAGACGTGATATCCCTCGTGAATTTATCGATGATTTAAACGCTCTTTACAAAACTATTATTGATAACATTTTTGGATATAGATTTTCTATAAGAGTGGTGACTGGATATGATAATTGTATAGTAGACAATATTGAGGTGTTTGTCCCAGTCAAGTCAAATATGGATATATCAAATAGTGTATCAAATATGTTTAGAAAATTTCTAAATGCTAAAAGAATTGAATTTTTTAATTTAATATCTGTTTTTGAATATTTTAACGATATTAATAATTTGAGCATAGGACATGTGATAACTAAGATATATAAAGATTTTGTCTATTTATATGATATGTCATTTGATATATTAGATAACAAGGTAGTATATACATATTTAGGGTCAGGTAATATTGATGGTTATATTAAGATAGGTAAAACCAATAATATTGACAAAAGGGAAAATACGATAAGAACCGGGAATATAGATTTTAAGATAATAGCCTTTGTTGGCAGAGACATAGAAAATGAATTGCATAGCAAATTTGAGATAAAAAGGATGGAAAGAGAATGGTTCCATTTGTCTGATAATGATATAGACAATATAATCAACGAGTATGGTTTTATCCGGGTAAGGAATAGTGTTAAAGATAAAAAGATATAGTTATACTATTGATGCTTAATGTAATCCAAAAATGGATTTACATAATAATAGAAGGATAGGAGATTGTCATCCTATCCTTCTTTTGTTATCAGCCCTTATACTTATCCACAAAATCATCCACATCCATATACTCACACCCGAAGTTCTCCGCCGTCTTCTTATCGGAGTCGGAGAACTGTCCTTCTTTTCCGGAAGCGTCCCCGATCATCAAGATAGTATCGTATACGATCTTTTCTTCCTCATCTTCATCGTTATTCATGTATTCTATGAAATCCATATACTCTTTTATCATCCCTATATTTGGCTTCCTATTGACGTTGCGTTTATTATTGCTTTCGCAGTAATAAGCACTTACGGATACATCTGTATAATCTTCCAAGGCGTTTGATATGTAATCGAATTTATATTCAAACATCTCTTTGTCCACGAAGCCTTTTTCTATACCTCCCTGATTTGATATGATTAGGATGTCATCAGGAGCGTAATTTTTGATAGCCTCAAACACGTCGAGTTTTATTTTCATATCCCATATACCTTTAGGGAATGTATCCCCTGACAGTGTCTCAATCAGTGTCCCATCTAAATCTGTTATTAACAATTTACACTTTTTCATGATTCAAAATTTAAATGATATATAATTACCTATCTTATAATAAATTATTTTGTCTTAATAACACCAGCATCTTATTCCAATCCACATATCCTTTATCCGTAAGTGGAGTGCCGATATTCCTATCATCTATATAATAATCACAATACACTTTTGGTGATGATGATACTGGCTCGGGATTGTAGTTTACCGAATACAGATTGATATGATTATATTTAAACCAGTCCACGGCATCCTGTAGATATTTACCATCTCTTACCGTATATAATATCAGAAGATTCTTATCAGCTAGTTTCCTCAATACGCTAGCGGCTCCGATATTGTTTCCTACATAAGGGTATAAGTCTGTCACGCATGTCCCATCGAAATCTATTCCTATTATTGCCATATTCTCTTTATTTATCTTATTAAATTTTTGTATCCCACTTTCTTTAACTGCTCTTCGGTAGCTTTCTCCTTCGGGAACTTCCCGTGCCATTTACCGGGCACCACGACATCACGGCCGTCGGGACTGGTAGCCAGCCTCCCGCATTCGCTGCACAGCCCCATGCCCTTGTACGGCTGTAGTTCCTTGGCATAGTCGAATTTGTCCACCATATACTCGTTTGTCAACATCCAGTAACTAGACGTAGCGGTATTATCAACGCAACCGCATTTAGCGCATACAAATAAGCTCATAGTAAATTATTTAATATCATTATCCTTCTTATCATCGTCAATCCTCTCCACCTTAATCGTCCCCATATCACCTGAAGGTAACGTGATATCACTATACACATTATTCCAGTCCTCGTCAATGGCCAACTGATGTAATATCGACCTATATATTTGGTAGGTGTTGCCGATAAGTCTCTTCCTATTTATCTTATCCTTACTGCCTCCATCGTACCCTATATGCTCAAAATCCTCAAGATCTGGGAACAACCTTCTTCTTATCGCTCGTGAGTTATTGACTATAAAGCTTCTTATCCCCAGCGATTCCGTCCTATCCATATCATCTATCAACGTATCTGTTGTATGCTGTAGATCCATGTCACCCGCCGCAAATCTACTGATGTCTTCCACACATTGTGAGATCAACATCAGTTGCTCCCTTGTTAAGGTTATTTTGTAAAGTTGTTTATTGTTTATAACCATCTATTTGTTCTTTATATTAATTACTTCCATTTTATACTTCTCTGGATACTCTAGGCATGTGCATACTATTAAAATAGAATCATTCAACATGGTTACTTTATTACCCCTATCATCTACATAAACAGTTTTAGGATAATAATCAACATCTTCTTCTTTTTTATCTTTACATCCTATCATGATAAGAGATAGGATGATGATAATACCTATTTTAATCTTCATCATATTCTATGCTATTTATAATCTCTTTTATAACGTCCTTAATGCTAACATCATCATTAGATGATAATGATCTATGTATGCTTATCGCAGCTCCTTTAACTCCTAGTCTTATACCTAGACTCAAAAATTTTTTATTAATATCCAGCATGCTTAATGAGCTGAATAAAGTTCGTGATGCTGTATCTGCCATATCATTAGTCTCATCACCGGTAATTGACGATAGTCTACTTAAGGCTGATAAAAGATCCTTACCTGTTTTGCTTGTCACTGTTTTAGATGAATGATCCATCATCTTACTATCCTGTACCTTATTATTTTTAAATGGTATCATAATAAGATCTTTATTGATGCTCTTATCCCAGCATTCTATATAACGATTTGATTGACATTCATGCCCGTCATAAAAGAAACACTCTTTGCATGGTTCTTCTTTATTGAAACTCGCTGATGCTATCAATACGGTATCATTATCATATATTACATCACCTATTCTCATATTTCATGTTATTAATTTTCTCGATAAAACTACTCATGTAATCACAATCCATATCACAATCCTTTAGATGTTTACACATCTTATCTCCGTCCCTTGACAAGAACGGGCATGTATCCCTATGGGAGATTATGACCAAGTCAATTATCTTATCAACGCGCATATCAATATCACTAAGCTATAGATCATCCATGCTATCAACACCCACATCGTTATACTCAAATATGTTTGTATGTTCCTTGGGATTTGATATATTTCCCTGAACGTCAGCATCATAAATATGAAAGTCTTTAGGTTCATAACTTGCTATATTTTTCTATATAGTTAACTATCAAATCTTTAACTCCTTTTGGTACATCTACCAGTTTGAGATTACCTTGGAATATGTCCTTGCCGTACTCATCCATAATCTCCCCGAATGAAGGATTCATGACTCTTGTTGACATAGATATCGGTTGATCAGTGTCAAATTTGATAACGATCTTCTTTCCGCCGTTTATCGCCTTTTTAAAAGCCACGTAAAGCTTTCGACCTTTTATTATATCACAATTCCCTTTCAGGATATTAGACATATGTATGACATATTCTTTCTTCGCATCTCCGGGGTTGTCCATAAGCTTAAGATCTCCTCCCGTATCTCTCCATTTCCTGAAGCACGAGAAACATAAACTATGATTTGCCTTGGCATGCTTAGGTATCATCCTGCTGCTGCCGGCTGGGATCGTATCGCCACAGCAGATACACGTCCTATCCTTGTTGGTGCGCATCGGCACATAGCTCTTTATCGGGTATTCTTTTCTTTTATACATCTTCTTCTGTTTTCAAAATTATCATCACCATACTCATAATTAGGACAAGCCTTGTTACTTGGACGCCTTACGTATGTTGTTTGTTTCCTATTATGTTTCCTGTTAGGGTTTATATAATGGTCACACACCTGCCAAATAGAACAACATACCTTGCCATATCTTTTCGCCCATTCATTATCATGCAGATGTACGCAAGTGCCGCAAGTCGGGTTCTTAAGCTTATCCCTGTTGTTATCTATAATATCTTTAATCTTATCGAGAATAACATACATATTCTCAATATCCATATCATTAAATTCATTTGGTACCGGGAGATACATTATCGAGCTTATATCTATATCTATTCCCTTTGACTTGTCGTAAGCCGATTTGTATTTCCTTATCATCAAATCCTTTAATTGATTTACTTTTCTCTCGTAAGTCCCCATATCCTACTCAGTTTTCCATCCCTGTTCCCTTAATAAATTCACCATCATCCCCTTTATCTTAGGACTGATAGCCTCGGTAAGTATATCAGCGGCCAAGTTAATAGAGAAGCTGGTCATCCTAGACTCCCCTATATATTTCTCGCTGGTAACTTCTTTCACATAGTCGTGAATATCCTTGATCATTTCATTTTGAGATCTTAGGAGATTCAGTATCTCATCGAGTTTATCATTCATCTTTTTTCTCAAATACACCTGACAATAACCAGACAATCACTATCAGAAAGAAAAACAGCCCAAGAGCCTCATCCGGATAGTCGTGCATCGCCTCAAGAATATCTCTCATAACCTTACATCCATTTTACTGATTATACGGTAGAATATATCCCTAGTCAGCTCAATATCATAAGTAGCGTCATGGAGTTTATTCTCATCAATCTCAATACCCATGGTCTTAGCCACGGTCATCAACTTAAAGTTCTCCATATCGTTTCTTACACTCATTAGGAATGGTGTCACCATAACATATACATCCATACAGTTAGGATAGAACCATGACCCAAAATACTTATCCCCACATTGTTCGAATAAAGCACGTAGGAACTTGTTATCGAATCCGGCGTTGTTATATCCCACCAAATACATTTTATCCCTCTTGTCGAACTTATTCACGTATTTGGATAATATACCAACTAACTGCCTGTACCCTTCTTCCATAGGCTGATACGACTGCACTTGCTCCAAGGTAACGCCGGCCACGTCCAGCGCCTCTTGCTCTATCGTGGCGGCAGGGTTCGGGGCTAGGCGGATGTCGAACCTCTCAGCCTCCTGCCCGTCGATATCCACGATCCCTCCTATTTGGTGTATCCCGTTTCTCCAGAACTTAACCCCGGTTGTCTCTAAATCGAAAAATAATAGCTTGCTCATATTTATTGATTTTTAAAATGTTCTTTAATCTTCTCCAATGCCTCATAAGATAGATAGCTGTCTATGGCCTTATTGCTATTCACTTTCATCAACTCATCAAACAGATCTTTAGCCATTACTTTCCACTGCTCTCCCCAATCACGGAGTTTCTCGACCTTTGACCGTATGTCTTCGAAATAAGAATCTACATCTGATTTGATTGATTTTGAATAGTATTTAGCATCATCCTCATCCCCATCCATGATATAATCACATTGTGTTTCGATATCTTTTATATGACTGTCTATATCACTACACATATAATCAACAGGTTTACGTATATTGAATATAGCTTCTGACGTAAGACCGGTTATATTTTGTATGTCTTTTAAATTATCCATGATTTAATCAATTAAATATAACCCATCCACTTATAACTCCCATCGCAAAAATAAACAAAACTATAAATGTGAACAGTATCCAATCTTTTGTACTCAGCTCATTATTATCTCTCTTTATCTTTTCAAGATAATCATATATCGCCGTATAAACAGCATAGTGAATATCTTGGTCTCTAGCTCTTACAATATTATCATATTCGTTATGTCCTAAATTATAGGTGGCACTTTCGATCCTCATCTTTCCTGTAACCTTTTTGTCCACATTGAAATCGAAACTAAATATCATATCAGTGGTTAGAGCGCTGGCTATTCTGCTTTTTATCTCATTATTGTTGATATTAGCATCGCACACTAATTGATCATAGTCTTTTTCGTCAAGAACTATCTGTTTTTTTATGCTCATATAAATAAACTAAATTATATCCCTAATATTTCTGCTACATAAACAAATCCATAACATATATAATTATCAGCGTCATGCTCCCCATAATCAACATGCCAGATAACAGCGCATGGAAAATAAAGTGGCATATCCTCGCCCATAGGTTCCTCTTTGAAGTCATCAATGTTTATCTTCTCCCTCCACCTCCACAGGTCTTGGATATCGTTCAAAATTAATTTCTCCATAATTACGACGGATATTAGATGTTATCAATTCAATAGCCAAGCTGATCATAGCTCCCGCTTCAGTAAGTCGATTCATTTGGGCATACATTCTATGCTCTGCGCTACGATAAGTCTCTCTACTACTTATGGTATCCAGTAAATCATCTATAGCGTTTCTAAGAAGATCGGTTATCCCATGCCCTCCTATGCCCTTGAAATAATAAATATCACGACCAGCGTCATCCTCCATAGAATGCAATGAGTCAAGGTACTTGTCTCTGAAGCCGATGGCGGTGGAGATAGGGAGGCCGGCCTCAACCAGCACTCTCCCCTGTTCTTTTGTGGTGAATATCCTTTCTTTCATCTAACCCTTGATCTTTTTCTCTACAGTAACAATCGTATCATTATGCCATCCCCCATGAGCCACTAGAAGAATCTCCTGCTGCTCGAAACCAAGCCCTGCCCCTATACCGCCGGAGTTCCACGCGCAGGTAATGACCACCCCGCCCTTCTTGGTGATCCTAGCTATCTCCTTCTTCTGCCTAGCCCAATAACTAGATTGCGTTGTTTGCATATTAACAGATCCTCCAAGTCTTTTATACGACTCAGATACCTGTCTCGCAGAATATGGTGGATCATATAATACCATATCAGCTATATTATCATCAAGATGACACAAGAAGTCCGTGGCGTCTTTATGATACATAGCCTTAGTCTCAGGATCAAGATCGTTGGTTATCGTCCCTATATCGCTGTTTCTGGCGAATGGATCTACTATAACCATTCCGTCTTTTTTATATCTATCTATAAGTTCTCTTATCGGTTTTATGCTGAATGTCTCGCTGTTCGGCATTGACCATTTCTTGTTTATAATCATCCCTTAATTCTGTTTTAAATTTAAGCTTCATAGTACTTCTAGGTACAGGATCGCATACGTCTTCCCACCAATTCTTGTGCCCTTTTGGTGGATGTATATCCTTTTTCCATGAAGAACCCTTAACTGTCTTGATTCTTCCGTATGATCTCATTTTGCTCGTGTTTTTCACATGCCATATTAGTACCCGTTTCTGATGATCCGAACATAAGCTCATCAGTGATCTTGCGAAACTCCTTTACAATATCATTCATCTGCTTACGCTCTATGCTTCTTAGCAAATGGGCTATCACATCCACTGTCCATCCGTTTCCCGCTAAAGACATGGCCGTATTCGGGGCTATCCCATCAAGGTAATCATCCGGCAATGTCTGTAGCCTACACATCTCCACAGGAGTCAGGTATCTGAACTTATCTTTCAGGTCAAAGGCGTTCAGATATCTTCCGGGCGGTAATGATGATATCACGTTATCTTTCATGACTGTTGTAAGGCAATTACTTTTCTTAATAGAGGTAGTATTCTTGTCTTTTCTTACTTCCAGACATTGCGTTATTTTCACGTTCTTGTCATAATCCTTTCGATGTCCGTCCTCTCCTATCCTTCTACCGACAATGACTCCTATATATATTCCTCTTATGGCTCCCGGATTCCAGCCCTTGTCATGCTCTAAAATATCATCCAACGATATATGTTTGTCTTTCGGCATTTCTACCGGCCAATTACACCAATAAAGACGATGCCGGGTCTGTGCCGAGACCAAGGCGCTATCGATCTCCACCGGCTCTACGCCCAGCTCCTCCGTTATCACTCGGCGATGCTCGTCCCGCATCCGGACGTTCTCGCCCAAGAACAGGATCTTACCTTTGGTCTCCTTCTTTAAATACCTTACGATGTCCGAAAAGCAGAAGAAAAGCCTTCCCCTTGCGTCCATAAACCCCTTACCCTTACCTGAGCTAGAGAAACTCTGGCAACAAAATCCTCCCATGACCAGATCTATGTCTTTCCAAGGGATATCCCATGTTCTCCAGTTATTGACATCCCCTAACTGGATGATATTCGGAAAATGTTTTTGACTTACCTTTATGCATGTCTTGTCTATCTCCGAGGCGTAATAAGTATCTATAGGTATGCCGGCCCTCCGTAACGCTAGATACCCACATGATATCCCGTCAAATAATGATAATACTTTCATATTATTTATCGTTTAGGTATATAATCACTTTAATTGTGATATTACTCTAATAGCATAGAAGGAAACGCCCTTTCTCTCATCATTTGGATAAAACTCATTCCCGTTATAAGTCACTAACCATGCTTTCTCATAATTATATTGAGTGCTAGTCCAATAACTTGTAGTGCCTTCGTCTATATCTAATCCATCGATAAGAGACATGCATCTGTTAATCTCATCTAAATTATTTATGATCTCCATCCATTCTCCCACTGATGCCAGATATCCCATTTGCCCGTTCTTGAATTGAGTAACAGTACATTCATAAGCGGCACTAGCATGCGTATATTCCGCGATACTTTGTGTGTTTTGAAATCCATTAAAATCTTTTTTTGCTTCATTGCTTGATGTTATTGTAGTTACTCCTTGGATCAATCCAGTCGTATTAGACCAGCTTCGATTCTTGAGCTCAATACCTGAAATAACGAAGCTGCTGTTGTCGCTTATCAACGCCACTCCTACGGCGTCGTTTCTCCACGAATAATTCCATTTATCACGAGTATATAACTTGCCATTGGTGTGTAAGATATATATACCGTTTGAAACGGTTTGACCGCCTATCATCCTTCTTCCCATATTCTTCTACCTTGTTAATTCATCTTTCATCCTAATCTTTATGCCTCCATATGATAATTCCTTATGAGCTGTGACAAAATAATCAACCGCATCTTCATCTAATAAACTATGCGGACACCTTTCCCATACAGGATTTTGATCTAGATGATCCCATGTGGCTACAAGTAACCTATTCTTGTCATTATCAATAGCTATTTTATATGTCCCTATAGTAGCCTTACGTTTAATGATCGCTCCATTTAACATCTGTTTCTTAGCCCAGCTCCATGAGCCTCTCAACCCAAATGTTCTTATAACCCAGTCATTTATCTTCTTCATTTCAAGTTATTTGTTAAAAGCGTAATATAAATATAAATACATAAATTGGATAGGGCTATTCACCATACCCTTATCATTAGGCTCGTCATACTTGTCAAGCCAAAGACGAAGCGCTTCCCAATCGATATCCTTATGGTCACAGACCATGCAGGCTAGGTTAGCCCCGAACAGATCCCCTCCGCCACGTAAAGACTCGTTAAATCTCTTGGCTAGCCTTTTCTTGAATCCTTTATTGTACCAAATACCGGAGGTAGCGGCATAACAGTAATAAGCGTTGTATTTCATTTTCACACCCATCTTCTCAAATAAAGGCGTATGCCATATCCGGTCAAGGAAGAATACTATTCCACGATAGATAAAGGTTCGCAGGTTCTTTCTGTATCTTTTCCCCATGAAGTTATCCACACAAGATATAGTTCCGCCTGAATAGTACCAGTTATTGGCGCCTCTCTTAACCTTATCCGTCATCTTGAACTTATTTTTCCTATCCTCTACCCTATCCCAAGGCTTTAATTTATCCTCATTAAATGTCGGGCAATAATGATAGTAATGATTGATCCATGAAAGGTATGGGTTGTATATCGTATATCCATTATCACTTACATATGAGTTTATCTCATACCCAAGCTTCTTAGCTAATGGCGATCCCTCATCAGCCAATACCTTCAATATCGGGTTCAAGTTCCATATCTGGTCTTGGCTGACGAACATCGAATAACAAGGATCCTCATCCTCGCCATACCATCCTCCCAT